>Ga0265297_10001876_pt1 | contig 45925 bp, 61 predicted proteins | sample Munlanlwell13791_FD_192502 | JGI IMG/M metagenome (GOLD analysis project Ga0265297, IMG submission 192502) | Leachate microbial communities from a municipal landfill in Southern Ontario, Canada - Leachate well 137-91 | ecosystem: Engineered > Solid waste > Landfill > Unclassified | place...
TTAGGAGGATATATGGCTAAGGAATATACAAAAGTAATCGCTTTCCGTGTAAACAATTCAGTTTATGACCGTCTTGATTTAAGAGCTAGGAAGAAAGGAGTTAAACTCGGCACTTATATAAGGGATTTTGTTGAAAAAGACTTATTCAGAACAAGGGAAGGGTAACTTAATGATAAAACCGATTAGAATAATCATACAAGAAGAACCTACACCGAAGGCTAGAAGTCGTGTGGCCTTTATTAACGGTAAGGCCCACTCATATACACCCATTAGGACTGAGGAAGCACAGAATTTGATTAAGGTGCGTCTCATGCGCTATCGGGATAGGATGTTCCCTAAGAATATCCCCGTTAAATTGACTGTGGTGTTCTATCGCTCTAAAAGTAAGTGGCTACCACGGAAAGAAGCACTTCCGTTTAGACGGCCCGACCTAGATAACCTAGAAAAGCTAGTCAACGATGCTATGATTGGTATTCTTTTAGAAGATGATGCCCAAATTACAACAGTTCATGCTAGAAAACGCTGGAGCGATAAATCAGAGGGATATATTACAATTAAACTTGAGGAAGATAGCCCATAAAAACGAAGGCACTCCCACTCAGTAAAATCACCACACTTATTCTGAATGGAAGTGCCAGGTAACAGTCCAATTACTTCTTTCGCCTATAATGCTTATACCCGCCAGCTACTTTGGACACACGGACATTGTATCCTTGATTGCGCCACCAGTTTGCGCCATTTTCGGCGGCAGCTTTATGACTATATAGCCCAGATGATTCCCATTTCTTATTTGCCATACACTACTCCTTTATTCAAAGAAATATCTAAAGCCCACTTTGTCTGTTGAACCATTAGCACCGGAACACATCATCCGGTAATATATAGTTTCTCCTGCCGGTACTCTCCGTGTCTTTATCTGGATGGCATCCTTGTAAGAAGTGTGCCACATCAACCTGCCCAATGTAGTATTAGTCGCCCCATAGGATAACTCAATACAGTAAACCTTATCTACAGCAGAATGGTCATAGATATATATATCATTTATATATCCTGATTTTGCTGCAAACTTAGATGATAAGGTAAGTGCATTACTATCCACTATCTCTGCCCAACTACTCCACGTGTTAGTGTTACCTGCGGTAAATGTAACAGTAATATTTGTAACACTAGGGAAAAGAAATACTTCTGCTGAATTAAATAAGTCTACTTTATCTGCTGCTGTTTCTGCGGCTGTTACTGCTGCTTGCGCTGCGTTTACCGCAGCAAGGGCAGTGGTGGCAGCTAGGTCTATTTTGTTAATAATAGTATTATATTCTGCTGAAGATAAAACAACATACTCGTTATTTTCTAATCTAGTTATAGCGGCGGATATACTTGAACCAGACATTAAGATAGGTGCTACACCTAATACTAAAACGCACAGTATAATAACTGTAAATAATATACTGGTGATAATCTCTATTTGCCCATTTGAATTTCTTAAATTTAGCATATCACCACCACGCAATCCTGCTACGCTACATCAGTAAATGTGTAACAGATGATTGTATCCCGCCCCGTATGCCGCTCTCTACGCCAGTTCTAACGCCTGCTGCCATACTTGCACCCATTAAACCACCTAACATCCCGGACTGAGGCCGCCACAATGGTTGATTCTTCTTCTTTTCTATCTTATCGGCCTTAACAAGTTTAGCTAATTCCGTTCCTAGATTATCGGGCTGCTTCCCGACTATCTTTGCGCTAATCTCTGGCTTACTTGCCCATTTTCCCTTGCGCTTTGATTTGTTGCTGGCTTTTACTACTGCGCTATGTACTGCATTACTACTCATTTACTATCTCCTTATGTAGAATACGACTTATAACAACTCTTACTACAAAACTTTTTACGGCTTCCGTTGTAGCTATAAAGAGTTTTTGCTTTACGACCACACCAAGCACACTCAGAACCTCTGCCAGCGCTACTATCCCTAGTGCTTGCACTATGCGTATATGGATTGCCCTTGCTAATTCTTGCCATTTGCTATCTCCTTAGTAAATATTACTTACGTTTACTCTTAGACCTATCAAAATCGCTTGACATATAAATATACTTAGAATGTTCTTTCCTGATTTTTGTTCCATTTTCATGAAAAGTATGACATTTGCGACAAAATCCGCCATGTCCTTTATTCTTCATATTCTTTCTCCATATTATTCGCTTGCCATCCTCACTCTTACACTTGCTTGTGCATCTTTTTTATTAGTAGAACTACCTACTATTTCTGTTCTGCCACTACGATAAACTCTTATTATCTTATATGGTCTTTTGCCACCCTTCTTTCTAATAATGTACGGCATGGTATCACCCCGCTTTTATTTCCAAAAGGATTTCATTTTGCTAGCAATGCTAGATGTATCTTTCAACACCATTGGTATGCTATTGTTCCGTTTTTTATGTGCTGTTACTTTTCTAGGTTTCTTTGCCATGCTGTCCTCCTTTACTTCTTATTACATTTCATTGCTGCGCTTATTGTCTTATGTTCGTGTCCTTTACGACATTTATATGTTACACCTGTTACACGAAATGGATACTTTGGATATTCCGCTTTCTTTGCCATTTTAATACTTCTCCTTTAGTGGTTTAAAGCCACTCTGCAATCTACAAGCATGTTTATGCGCTGTCTTATACTTCATATGCCCGCCCTGCATAAGTTTATCTTCTATTATTTCGTGCCGTAGTGTTTGAGATTTAAGTTTGTTGTTGTGTTCGGAGTATTTATTAATGAGGATTGTATCTTTGGGGGGTCTTTCAAGAAGCTCACCTTTTTCGTGGAGTTCCTTTGCAGCAGATGGATTCATACCACGCCATGTAGGGCTAGTATAATCAAAACGCACTCTACGCCCTACTTCATTATTGGCTATTTTGATTAACTGATTCAATTCCTGCTTGTAATTTCTTTTCACCACTGGTAATACTCCTATACTATAAATTATACATGACTTTTACGCCTATCTGCAATATGTTTAATTGTAATTATTAAAACAAATATTGCCAGTAAGGATAAACAAGATAATTCCATCCAGCATAAGAGTGCATTGTTTTCAACAATGGTTACTGTGCCATTACCCAAAAGAATAGCGACAAAAAACATAGCATCCCACGATAATCCCATGAATCCAAAAAGCCCGACTGCTAACCACTTACAGTATTCTTTATAGCTCATATTTAGCCTCTTCCAATTCCTTAATAGTCTTAAATACTCTCATATCATCTACATTTCTAAAGTAAGCCTGGTTGCAATCAATACATCGCCATGCTTGTCTTTTCCCACACTGTAATATACTTTCAAAGACAATGTACCCACCACATTCACATCGCCCATCTACGCAATTCTTTTTCAGCATAATACCCTCCTATTCGTTTTCGTGAATCTTCTTTTTATCAAATACCACACTATTCCTATCCCGTTTCTGACATGCAATTTACTTTTACTGCCTCCTATTCTGGCCCGATAAGATATTGGTATTCTGGCTATCCTGCATTTGTTTACTCTGGCATTAACAAACAAATCTGCTTCTAGCGTAAAATGTGTAGATTGTATATTAAACTTATCCAGTACCCCTTTTTTGAATCCCCACATACCAGTGCAAATATCAGGTGTCCAATACCAGAATAATATGCTACCTAACAAAGAAATAATGCGATTCCCAAATAGATTTGTTAGTGACATACTGTTATCAAGCCGGACATGCCGTTCTGCCATTACCACATCATAATCTTCTAACAACTCCACAATATCGTTAATATACTTCGCTGGGTAAGTATAATCGCTGTCCATCATTACGATATATGGCGTATTGATTAAACTTAGCCCCTTTTTAATAGCATTTCCCTTACCCCGCTTTACCTCAAAGGCCATACTTGCCCCATTACTCTTTGCTTGTGAATATGTATCATCTTCACTTAAATTATCTACCACTAAGATATTGCTATATCCGTATTTCTTTATGCTCTTTATAACTTCGCCAATAGATTCTCTTTCATTAAACGCTGGCAACAAAATAGTTACATCAGATTCTTTCATTTTTCACATCCAATCTTTTCTCTATTTCTTTGAGCCTATTTAATACTTCGCTATCATATTGGTTCATCTGCTTATTACGGAAAGTCCAGAGGGAAGGATTGACATATTTATATACGATAATCATTACTGTAATCACTATGAAAACAAGTACAATGGCTACACAGCCTATAAAAACGGGTAGTGTGATATTTGGTACATACTCAGTCATATAGGGCTTAATATTGGAATACAACACTAAGATAATAGAAAAGAAGTTAAACATGCTAATTAAAATACTCAAAAATGGCAAGGCATTAAATAACGATTCTATAAATGCCCCAACCCACGGGATGTTTCTCTGCTTCATTTATTTTACCGCCTTATAAACTACTGCATCGCCGGATTGATACACTACTGGTAAATCATATATCCATGATGGCATATCCATTACTCTGCGCAATCCAGCAGGATAACTAATGTCATAGTTATAGATTAACTTATTATGCTCTATGTTCCATGTGTCTAGGAATATGTAGTATTCCCCGCTTATGTTATTCTCCAATAATAGATATGGTTTATAATATTTCTCTATATAGAATGTTCTGGGTAGCGGGTCTAGGTAGTTTTGCATCAGCCGCAAAGTATTCATATCATTAACTATTGGCAATTCCTGATTGCTTTCATATGCCAGCCATACAGCGCAATTTATATCATCCTGATTATAAACTCCGACTATGCCAGTCCTTTCATAACTCAAAGCATATGAATAAGGCATATCCACCTTTTCTATTATATTGCTTTGTGTTATCTCATAGATTAAACCGCTAGTGAATAGAAAATAGACTAGCATTATGGTTGTAATAAACCATCGCCGCTTAGTTATCAATTCACAGCCCAATACAAACAACGGAGATAGGGCAAATAGGCTTAATTGGTAAAATCTTGTCATGTTAAGTATGTTGCTGAAATAAGGAATAACGATACATGCGCCAATAATCACAAAACCACCAACCATAAGGCCGACAAACTCTAAAGTGAACTTATATTCTTTTCTTTTACGCCACAACTGGATTATTCCTAGAACTATAAGCCCCTGTGTGGCATATTGCACAATTCTAAATGCTTTTCCGCCGATACTGGATGATAAGAAGTCCAATCCTAACCCGGTTCGCACTAGTGGCGATTGATTGGCTATATAAATATCATTCGTAGTATCAGTAGATGGAGTATTTGTCGCCTGTGGCGTATTATCCATAGTGATAAGCCCATCATTTATGTTAGTAGTGCATGAAGCTACTATACCCTTCACTGTTTTAATAATACTGCCATTGTCTACATTGCTTAAATACACATATCCTATGCCAGTAGTTACGACTAATGTAATAGCAAGTGTAGCAAGCGATACCTTACTAACAAACCAATCTTTTTTAATTGCCTTTGCAAAAGTTGCCATGCCGAAACACGCTACAATGAATAACCACAGAACCAACCCTACTGAATAGTGGCAAAGCATAGTGAGTAATATCAAAGATGGCAATAGAATGGTTTTATATCGCTGTTTCAAATCGCTGACTATTACTAATACCAGTAAAGCAAAGAATAATTCAGCTACCATCGCCTTTGCTATCCCTATTAACTCCAGTGACATTACTGGAACTATGATAAAGAATAAACTTGCCCATAATGCTTTTTTATTATCTATGAGTTTCTTGTAAACGGAATACATGATTACTGGAACAATTGCTAGGAATATGGGCAATATTATCTTAAATATCCATATGAGTTCTATACCCAATACTCTTGATATAAATGGTGCTAACATTGTTATAACTGCCGATGCGCCATACTGATATGAATTAGTAGCAGCTACACCTTGATTTAATGCCACAGATGAAACATAGTATTCCATCTGTATATCTGCGCCGACTACCCCGTTCCCTAGCAAACTAGTCTGCCATAACAGCCCTAGAGATATACCAAATAAATAAATGGGGTATGTTCGTGGATTGATTTTGTTGAATGTAACTAAAAGAACAAAGGCAATTATCCACGCTATTAGAACATACGGGATAAATGCCACTTGTAACCTTGCGCCTAATACAACTAGCGATAAAATCGCCATGTTAATCAATGTGGACTTTTTCAATTATCTTTTCTCATTTGCATAAATCATTCTGACGCAAATATATGAAATGACCTGCAATAACTTCAATCCTATATTACCTGTATATTCTCTTTGTAACCGCATAGCATCTTTGGCGCTTTGCCCCAACCCGCCACTAGTTATACTAGTGCTGTGCATCCGCCATATACCCAATACTGAATTTATGAATGTCGGTCTATACTTCTTCCCGGCACGCAACCACCACTCATATTCAAATGCCAGTTTTTCATCAGTCCTAAATTCTCCAATCTCTTTATATAACTCTCTACTCCAAAATATAGCTGGCTGAATAATGTAGTCAAACAATCTAAGTGTAGTATAACTATAATGCTGTAGTAAAAAGCACTTGGCCCTTGCCACAAATTGTCTGGATGGTTTACCATCAGTATCTATATAACTTCCCATGCCTATTGCCCATTTACTATCTCCGAATAGTCTGGACACTTTCCATAGTGTTCCAAATGGCAGCATATCATCACTGTCAACATAAGTTAAGATGTCCCCTTTGGAATATGCCATGCCTTGATTGATTGCATCTGCTTCACCTTTTGGTTCTGCTTTTATAACTATGACACTAGGATATTCTTTGATAATATCCAATGAGCCATCAGTAGAATACCCATCTACTACAATAATTTCTTTATTCTCATAGCCCTGACTAACTAATGAGCCTAAACACTGCTTTAGATATTTAGCCCCATTATAGTTGGGGACTATGATACTGATTAGCGGATTTTCTTTACGGCTAGGCAAAGCACACCTTCAACTTCCAATTCCCTACTCGCTGGTATCCAACCCCTGTTTGCATCTTTCTTGTATATAACCCCATCTATTATCTCCATATCGCCTAACATACTCATAAAAGATTCATCATATATCTTATAGCCGGGTCTGGATTCCCCAACCTTGCGATAAGGCACGGTAAGCAGTAATATTCCGCCTGGCTTTAATATGCGTTTTATTTGCTGGATTACTTTATAGTCTGCATTATCTTCTATTTTGGTTTCACCATAGTAACTTGTTGTACCCATATGCTCTATTGCGCTGATACACGATACCATATCAAACTCATTATCCTTAAATGTATTATCTCTAATATCATTCTTTATAAAAGTAAAATTAGGGTGTGTATATCCCCACCCATCCCTTATATCAATACCAAATACATCCCACCCCGCAAAGCACATCATTGGTATTAAGTAATTATGTCTGGCGATACACCCCACATCTAATGCCTTCCCTTTTGGCATACCTGCTATTTTCGCAAGTGCAAACCCATATTCTATAACACGGCTATCAGGTGGTAACGATTCTGCCTCATAATCTATAAAGCAGGCAGCAATTCTAAGCATGAGTTTGTTCATCCTTATTTTGCGTAATTTAACAGCCATCTTCAATCCTTTCTTCACCATTTCGTCTTTAATGGAATCCAATTTATCTATCTCCTTTTCGCCACAAAATAATATACTTGTATGATATAAGGGAATAACCATCCGATACACTTACCCAAGAAGTTAAAATGTTTTAAATAATAAATATGAGTACCACACTGCATTACAAACTTAAATCCCTGCCGTTCTGCTATATTAAGTGCTTTGATGTTGCCATCCTCTATTATGGTTATGATAAAAGGGAATCGCTTTGCTGCAAACTGCATATTTTCCTTTGCCATCATTGTGCCAATACCCATACCTTGATACTTATATTTTATCATGTAAAAAGTGTGTGGAATAAGATTGTAATATTTATCAATGCCTCCAATCCCTACTAATTCTCCATTATCTTCATATCCATTAACCAGCAATGCGTATTCTAAGTGTTTCTCTTTTTTTATATCGTAATACTTAGTTTCTACTGTTGTAAGTGTTGCAATAAACTTCTTCACTTCATCGGGAGAAATATTGTGTATTAACATTGTGAATTTAATACCCCACTTACTTCCTCTATTTCTTCATCTTTTAATAGTACCGATGATGGTAAAGCTAGGCCATGCTCATACACCCATACAGTGTTTGGACATACTGATTCATTTTTATAATGTGGCTGTAAATGCAATGGATAAAATACACGCCGACATTCTATATCGTGCATAATCATTTCTAATCTCATTGCTTCAGCATCATTTACAAAAGTTACGACACGAAATGGTATTTCGCCATCTTCAATCGGCAATAACTTTACCCCACACGCCTTATACCGATGGTACACTTCTAGTTTGCGCTTAACTATCCAGTTAAACTTTTCTAATTGCCCTAAACCAACTGCTGCATGTAAATCTGACATCCGCAAATTAAGTCCTAGTGTTTCGTTAATATAGCTACCAGTTTTTAGATTGCCTTGATTTTTCAGTCTTAATACTTTGTTATATAGCGCATCATCATTAGTTAGCACCATACCACCTTCTGCGCTGGTAATGACTTTATCGCCGTAGAAGCTAATCATTGAAGCGATACCGAATGTCCCTGCCATTTTACCTTTATAAGAAACACCAAATGACTGTGCTGCATCTTCTATGATAAGCAGATTATAATTAGTGGCGATTTTTTGTATTGCTTCCACATCATAATTCTTACCGAATATATTTACCGGCATAATTGCTATAGTATTAGACGATATTAGCTTTTCTACTGATTGCGGGTCTATCTGTAATGTATCTTTATTTATATCTGCAAATACTGGTATACCGCCAGCCCAACTAATTGCCCCAGCACTAGCAACGAATGTAAAGTCTGGTATTATAACTTCCTGTCCCCTTATACTTATTGCCTGTAATATCGCCCACAATGCCAGTGTACCGTTGCACATAGCTACTGCATGATTAACTTCGTGCTTTGTTGCTACTGCTGCTTCAAACTGTTTTACTTTATTTCCTGCTGTTATCCAATTAGCATCTATACAATCAGTTAGATGTTTTAATTCTTCTTTGCCCAAACATGGTGCAAATTGTGGTATTCTCATGCTAGAACTTTTCCTTATCTAATTCTGTGCTAGTGTATTGCCCGTTTTTTATTTCTATAAAAGTTGTATTTTGTTTTAATACTTTGAATCCATGACCGCCATCATAGAGCATCGCAAAATCACCGGCTTTTAATATCCTCTGTGCAAATTCTATCTTTTCTAATGTATAGAACGTGGTTTCTAATTCGCCGCTTACAATATAAATAAACTCTATTGTCTTATGCTCTTTAAGCCGTGACCTTACTTTATGAATATGCCGTTGTAGTATTTCGCCTTGCTGCAATCTAAACAATCCATATTGCAAAGGGTCTAACGGGTTACTGCTAAACTGCTTGCCTATTTCTATATCTGCCACGTTGCCTATAGTAGCAACTAATATATTATTATATTTGACATCTATCACGATTCTAGTCTCCTGCCATCCTTTTCCTCTTGCATACAAGTATCTACCATCATATCTACCAACCCGTTAAAATCCACTTTAGGCTTCCAACCTAAAACTTTTTTGATTTTGGACGGGTCGCCTAGTAATTCTGGCACTTCATTGGGCCGTTTATATTGGTTATCTAATATTAGATAGTCATAAAAGTTTAATCCTAATTTATTGAATACTGCCTCTGCGAATTGCCTTACTGAATAATGCTCCCCCGTTGCCACTACCCAATCATCAGCCTTGTCATGGTGCATGATACGATAAATAGCATCCATATAATCGCCAGCAAACCCCCAATCCCTTTTTGATTCTATATTACCCAACTTTATATCAGATTGTTTGCCTAATTTAATTCTAACTGCTGCCCTGACTATTTTCTTTGTAACAAAAGTTTCACCCCTACGTGGGCTTTCGTGGTTCATCAATATCCCATTACAAGCAAACATCCCATACCCAAATCTATACGCCCTAGTAATGTGATAAGCAAAAAGTTTGCTGATTCCATAAGGACTAACGGGCAGCATTTGAGTATCTTCGTTTTGTGGCGGCGGGCTAATACCAAAACATTCCGAGCTAGAAGCTTGATAGAATTTATTAGTCATACCCAAAGACCTCATAGCTTCTAATATACGTAATGGGGCAAGACCCGTAACCTGTGCTGTATATTCAGGAATATCAAAAGACACTCTTACGTGGCTCATACTGCCCATGTTATATATTTCGTCTGGTTGTATCTTTATAAGTAATCTAACAATAGAATTGGTATCAGCTAAATCACCGTAAAATGTTTCTAGTTGTCCTGTTTCTAATAGTTTATCAATGCGCTGCGTGGTGATTGTGGATGTTCTGCGCTGAATACCATAGACCTTATACCCCTTTTCTATGAGCAATTCAGCAAGGTATGAACCATCCTGCCCCGAAATTCCTGTCAATAATGCAACCCTGCTACTCATCAATCCCCTTTCAATCTAAATATATAATCATTCTCTTTATTAGCGGTTGTAACCCCGACTGCAACAAAATACAAAGGCGCAAGCCCTGTCCAAACGAAGTGGTCAAATAAACACATGGCTATAATAACTACCCATACATAATGCCACTTTGTTTTTATCAGGCAATATCCGGTAAGCACTATCCATGCAATACCAGCAAATATGCCTAACTGGTCAAATACAATAAGCGGCACGTTATGGACTGTGGTTGATGTGAATAGGCTATTAGTATAACCATGCCCCAACAATGATATATTCTGCAAAGCGTTCTTATATACTATTACTCTACCGTTTAATGCAGTCTCAGCCTGCATTCCGCCAGTAAGATGCAGGTTGTCTATAACAGGCGTATATAAGTGTCCCAGATTGCCAGTTAAAGCAAGTACAATTAGTGCTAGTGTGACCATACCCAATGGTATCCATAGTTTTCTACTCCAATCCCTTTTGCACAATACAACTATGGATAATGCACAAAGGATTATTACCCCTTCCAGAGAACCAGTTAGAAGGATTGCCAATGTGCCTATAATAGCCAATAGCCATTGCCACTTGTTTCTATTCAACACAATGATATAAGCTAACAACCCGGCTGTGCGGTTATACTGCCCTACTATGCCACTTGTTTCTTCACCTATATTCACTATCGCCATAATAAATACACTTGCTGCCACTATAATGAATAAAGGCAATAATACTTTCACTATCTCTTTGCCCATCTTACGGCTTATCACATACAACCCTAACATAATGGCAAAGAATGAAACTGCAAATAACTCATTGATAGTATGGTAAATTGCCAGCCTTAATATTGTTATCAGTAATATGGATAGCATGGGGATATATACCCACTTGCTACCCAAATCTGCTATCTTAATATTGCTATCTTTGGTATATATCACGACAAAGACAAATAGTATAAGCAAACCAATAAGATTAATTGGGTAATGGTCTAGTGAAAATAGACCCAACCCTATACCGATACCATATTTAATGCAGGTGTCTTTTTTAACTTGTGGCAGCTTCAATTATTTCGCACCTATTAGTATCTGTGGTTTTTATATCATCCTTTAAATCAGGTATGAGTTTTACCATGCGCTGCCAGCTTTCCCATGAAACTGATATATCGCACTTATCTACTCTGTAATCATATCTAAATGTAATCTGCATAGGCTTTTGGGTTATCCAGATTATTATGTCCCTTACCCACTTGCTATCGCTGTCTTTAACCTGCCTAATTTTATCAGCAGAACCTATGATTTCGTAATCCCTTGTAAAACATCGGCTTTTAATCCCCTTGCCCATTTCATTACCATTTTCGCCACCATCATGTTTGAGTGCATAGAATGGCACTTTAAGATAAACTGTGTTTTTCTTTATCTTTGCTTCTATATATTCAGCCTGTTTAACATTCCCTGATATTCTTATCATATACTCTCCTATTCAAAGAATACGTAACCAAACACATACACCAATATCGCCGTGAGCGCAGCTAGCACAATCGTAAGTAGAATAAAACCCCTAATATCAAACTTGCCCCATCTTTTAACTGCAAATTTCTGCACTAACCACCCCGCAATAGCGAATATGACAACATAGCTAGCTTCGTTGCCCATGTGTATCTGATAAACACTAAATTGCTCTGATAGTAAATTGATAATATAATGATACGAAACTACTGAAGCTAACCCAACAAAAACATACCACATCCATGTTTTAATTTTCGGCATTGCTAATTTCACTTTACGGATACCACCTTATCAAAGTATTCACTATAAGGTTCTAGTATATAAGCATCACTCCCCATTTCTGGTAGATAGGTTGTTACTCTGAATACACATGAGCCACTGTGTAGGGCATTTCTAGCGATTTCTACTGAGTTATCGCCCTCTAACCCCTGCTCTTTTGCCCATACCAGCCAATCTAAATAACCCACTTTAACATCGCCAAAATCCTGGGTGATAAAATCTAGTTGTATATCTGCGCCAGAAGATATTGCATAAAATAATCCTAGTGTCACAAAACCGCCCTGTGCAGTTATCACAATAGAATCATCAGGCAATGCCATAGTTTCTTCGTAGAGATTACGGGCCGCTGGATTTTCATTGTGTATAGTCTGTGCATTTAAATAAAAGCCGTTGAAAGTTATTAAGCAAACTGCTGACAAGGCCACAGCGATAATCTCTTTCTTATGCTCTAATCCCATAGCCACCATAATTGAAGCAAACGGCACAGCGTAAAGGGTGAATGTCCATGTTGTAGGGTCATTATCCATAAAATATAGCCAGAACACACCCAACACAATCACCCCAAACTTCCACATCTTTTTAAATGATTTAAATATTGGTATCCACGCTAGGGCATAAGTTACCAAAGCCACACAGACAAAATCCATCAATCTACCGCCAGCATCAGCGATTGATAACCCGCCCACTGTGCCTGATGTACCTAGATAATCATTTATATTGGCTATACTTAAATTAGCTTCAAACCATTTATAAGGCGCATTTTCCATTAGCCAAAGAGTATAGCCATAAGGCAATGCACCAAATATTACTCCAACCCAAATCCACTTCAGCCATTGCTTCCAGTTTTTAATATCTGCAATAACCCATAGAAAACATACATAGCCTGCTATTATATTAACCGCTACTGCAAGGCCACCGAACATTAAGACAAAGGGATACTTTTTATAAGACCATGCTAATACTGCTACAGATAAAAACATGGCTGAAAGTAAATGCTCACGGATTACAGTAGCTTCCGCAAAGAATGGGAAAGCAGCTAGCATAACTAACGCCGACACTAACGCTATGGCTTTACTGTTTTTATATTTTAAAGCGGCAAGGTAAATACATACTACTGATATTCCAGCAGGAATACATGAGCCATAAAATACCATATTAGTTGCCAAATCACCTGGTAGCAGATTAACAAGTTTGGCTAACCATATATACACAGGTGCGCCAAAAGGTTGTGGCAAAAATGATATTCTGGCTGAAGCTAGCCAATCTGCGCTATCGCCTGACATAAATACCCATGTATATTCTTTACACGAACAGGTAAAATAATAGCCAATCGCAAAGATAAATAATCCTATCACGATGGCTATATTAGATGTAAATATCTTCTTCAATTTATTTACCATTCAAATATCTTTTCTCCATCTTATTTGCTAATTCTTCTTGTTTTTTATCTTTCCTTAATTCTGCCTCTAGTTTTAGCCCATCTGCGGTTTGCCGCCATTCTTCGTGCTGTTTTCTTAGCCGTTCATCAAAAGTTAGTTCATCTTCGTTATCAGAACCTTCTTCATCTTTATCCCTGAAACCATAAGCCTGCATACTCATTCCGATAGCTGCAATAAATCCCACCAAAGATAGTGCTGTGTAAATAGGCACATTGTTACTTATCTGTGATAAAGACAGCCCACAAACAACCATCCATATAACGGCGGAAAATGCGGCAAGTGCTGTTCTTTTTACTGCATAAGCAGCTACGGTCAAAACTGCGGCGACAAAAAGAATTACCCCAAAGAAGATATAACTAGCTAACGCTGTCATAGCAGCCCCTCCATTCTCCACTGTCGCATAAGTAGGTGAATACTTTGAATAAGTTGTATTATATCCCCATGCGCTATAATAATAGATGTTGGATTCCCAATCAGGATTCGGGTCTGTATAAGTTAATCCTGTGCCATTATAAATCTCCACGCCGTCTGTGATACTTGTCGGGTAATCGGCTGTACCCCTGATTATTATGGCATGAGTAGAATAATCACCTAATACCCATGTTAATACACCATTATCCGTAACAGCGAAATTAGTAGGAAAACCCACTGGCAAAGTAGTGAATGACATTTCTCCGCCATATCCTGTACCAACTGTATTAGATGCTTTTGCTCTTATATAGAATGTAGTCCCAGGTGATAATCCGCCTATAACTCTAGTAAAAGCACCTAAAGGATATGCGCCAGCATCAGTTACTTCATTGGCATAAGGCGCACCACTATCTGTATCCCATTCAAAACCAGTAGATGTGGTTACGTTACCTGCGCCTAAGTTAGTTAATGTGCCATTCCCTGATGCAGTTATCCCACCTATCCCTGTAGCATTTTGTGTAGAAACTGTAGGCGCATCTGGCGCATAAAAGTTCCAACCAGAATTACCACCACCATCTGTTGAGTGTATTCCTGCATACCATTGATTAGGTGTAGGAGTAGCTGTATTACCGCTTATTGAAAGATAATCCAGTGATACATACCCACCACCTACTTTAACAAATGACCCGTTTACTATTGTCTTAATAGAGGTTCCTGCGTCCCTTACGAAGTTAGTTGCGGTTTGTGTAGTACCTGTGGCTGTGATAGTCTGCGCACCTGCTCTAGTAAGGCCAAATGTATTAAATGTATTATTCCCTGCTAATGTGCTGGATGCTCCTATTAAATTGACTATGTTGTAGGTTGTTATCCCGCCACCTGAAAAGTCTGCACTGCAATTAATGGTAGCTGTATTGGCTGATAATGTTAATCCACTTGTTGTATATACCCATGCCGACAAGGTTAATGTTGAACTCCCTAATGTGACTGTTTTAACACCCGTACTGAATCCAGGATACATTGAGTAGGTTGTTATATTTTTATTTCCAGTTATAAATGTACCAAGATATATACGAATAGCCTTTGTCCCTGATATTGTTAGATTATCCTGAAGTGTGTAACTACCCGTACCATTTTTGTATATACTGCACGCTAACGTTCCTGCTGAAGTAAATGTGTGTGTGCCTGTACCATTTATATACAAAATCCCAGAATAAGTCTGAGTCATGCCAGGTATAAACGTTACGCTATCATAACAACTTAAGTCCGATGCTCCAGCCAGCGTAGGTGTATTCGTAGCCCCTGTCCAATCCATAGATAGACAGTTAGCCGTAGCATCTACGGTGACTGTCTGCCCTGCACCGGTAAAGGAGTTGGCATCAAAATACACATTAGTTATGCTGTCTGGCGCAATCAAGGCTGCGGTTGTACCGCCTGATACTGTTGCCCACTCTATGATAGCACTCCAATTGCCTGTACCGCCTACCCAATAAAGTCTGTAGGTTATATCACTTCCACCAGAAACGTGCCTTACATCACTTGCTGCACCAAAATTCCAAGAACCTGCGCCTGCACCAATCAAATCTTTCAGGTCTGCTTTAGTTACGGCTACTGTGGCTGCGTTTATTGTGGCTGATGAACCTGCGCTAGTTGTAAGTATGTCAAGTCTGTTTGCATCTGCTGTGCCAAAGCCTGTGGCTGTGAATGTGTCTGTTACTGTTTGTGTTGTCCCTGCTGTTAGTTTAACAGTCTGTGCTGCTGTTGGATTTACAAAAGATAAGTTGACAAATGTATTAGAGCCTGCTACTGTACTGGTTGCACCTGTTAGATTGACTATGTTGTAGGTTGTAAGTCCACCACCTGAGAATGAACCACTACAGTTGATGGTGGAGGTGTTGGCTGTGAGGGTTAGATTAGAGCCTGTATAGTTCCATGACGTGCAGGTTAAACCGGAGCTACCCAGTGTTAATGTCTTAATCCCTGCTCCAGCTATATTTACTCCTGTTACTGAGATTGTTTTATTATTAGTAACAAACACGCCAGCCGTTAAGCCGAGATAGCCTGTGCTGGTTAAATTATCCTGGAGTATTAATGTGCCTGTAAATGCCGACCTTGTATCTACGAGGCATCCTAATGTCAAGCCATTGGTAGTTAAGGAACAGGTGGCAGAACTGCCATTATAATACAGCCCACCTGAAGTCCCTGTTATTGACATAGCGGCTATTAAAGTTATCGCACCATACGAGTTTAATAACTGTGCGCCGCAGGCCAGTGTCGGTGTATTCGTAGCCCCTACAAAACTAAGGTCTAAGCAGTTGGTTGTTGCATCTACGGTTACTACCTGTGAGGCGGCTGTAAATGAGTTAGCATTGAAATAGACATTATCGGCACTTGTGGGAACTGCCGCGCCGCAAGCTCCACCTGAAGCAAGTGACCATGAGTTTACTGTATTCCAATTTGCGGCTAGTCCAATAGTGATATTAAAGTCTATTGTGCCTGTACCTGTAATGGTTACGGCATTAGCCCCGGCTACTAGTGTTTTAGGGCTGCCAGTTATAGCCGCACCATCGCCAACATCTGTTATTACACAAGATGTCCCACTAGCCATGCTAAAAGTAAATGTTCCTTCAGTAGTAACGTGCATTGTAGCATCAGCTACATTCCTGCCAGCTTCAGTTATAACACCTGTGCCATTAGCTACATAGACTTGACCCATAACAAAGTAGCGATTACCTACTGCCAACACGGGGGTAACTGGTAAAGAAACAAAGGCAATTACCGCTACAAATAATACCGAGATAATGGGCAATATTATCCGTCTTAACAATCGCATAATACCCCCTGTAATTGTGTCAAATATTCGCCATTATGGATAGCGTATTCAGACAATCTAAGCATTTTATAACCGCACTTGGTTAAGTAGTCATCTTTAACTCTATCACGTTTTATCTGTTTATCTAATGAATGCCAATAATCACCATCACATTCAATGACTATTTTCATAGATGGGATATAAGCGTCTACTATAAACTTATCATTGACCACATACTGCTTTTCAAATAATATACCTAACTCTTTAAGGGTATTATAGACTTTAATCTCTATGGATGTATGTTGTATTTTATTAGATTGTGCCAACATGGACTTTACTCCACATATTTTTTGTTTATCCCTCATAGCTGGGTCTTTGAATCGCTCAATCATAATCTCCCTAAATTTCTGTTTAGTAGCCTCGCTCCTGTGAGTGCCGAGTCCCCGTTTATGACCTTTATAATAATAGTAAGAACGTCTTTGACCTTTCTCCGCACACCCCTTAGAACAAAATATCCTTCCATTATTAAATTTTTTACCTCGCATTTGAACTATTTTCCCGCAATATTGACACTTAAATTCATGTATTCTTACTTGGGAAGGATGCGGAATACCTTTCTTGAATCTACCCTTAATGTGGATGTATTCAGGGCTTTTATACCAACAATCCCTAGAACAAAATCTTCTAACTTTAGCCTTATACGGCTTAACTTTAAATTCCTTGCCACATACTTGGCATATCAACACCACTGGCTCTTTCATTCTAATATAATTAGGTACACCTTCCTTAAACTCGGTATCTGGTGAATAATGTATTCCTTTTTTAAACATATCAATAACCTGCCTGTAAAACTATCAATAATAATGCAGCAATTAAAAGCCCACCTAGTAATCGTGTTACTCTTTTAAACACTTGTTTATCCCTTTTGTAAATCAGTCTGTTGCGGATTTAATTAATATATATGTCCTGTTAGTCCTTACAATATCGGCTATGCGCTTTTCTGGTATTCCCGTTCTATCGCTTAATTCACTAATTGAATAAGAACTATTACTACCCCCGAATTGCAATGTAGCTAATATCGCACCTAAATCACCGACGCCTTCTTGTGTTTCTGCTTTATTTCTACCCTCTTGTGTTAAGGATACAATAGTGGAAGAAGAAACACTAACTTTTTTAGAAAATATAGGCCATTCCATTTTTACCCCTCCGACTATCTTTTCATTGACTTTGCTACTGGTAGACCGATTGCGTTCCATGAATTATAAATATCGCCTACACCCAACCCTGTAAAGATAGCTGACCCTATTTTATGTTCGGCAGGCTCACAGTGATTGATTCTCCAATTCATTCTACGATAAACGCCTAATAATGCGTTAGGTATTCCTAGATTCTCTTTGCGTTCTCCATCTTTATAAGACCAGCCATCGTTATCAGTTCTTAAAGCATACCCGATATATTCGCTTTCCAACCAAGCTACCCCGCCATCATCCCTAAAACCAGTAGTATCTTTCACTAATATTATATCTGTTTTTCGCACTAGTATGCTACCACTCTGTATCAAATCGCCCTTATCAACATCTTTTAATAATTCAGTCTGTGCGTAATCCAGTTTAATAAGATAAGAATATGTGGTAACAAGATTCATTATATCAATCATTTTCCAACCTAACTTATAAGGCAGATTGTATAATGAAGCTCTACCTATTTCATTGATAGCAGACATAAGTTCGCAAAGCCGTCTAAGTATCTCGTCTTTTGTGTCATCCTTAATTATCTGAGGCAGTGTTTCTTTACCAGCCTGTGTTAGTTCTAAAATTGTGCCACCTAATAAAGCCCACGGTTCTATCACATCAAGTTTAATGGGTATGTTGGTTTTTTGGAATTGCCTGGTTTTTTTAGCATCTATCCAATTTACTTTATACATTTCGCCCATGACTGTATGCCTGTTATATTCGGATTTGTGACATTTTATTTCTACTGTAACTTTGGGCAAATATCTATTTGGGTCTAAGTCCTCATAATAAGCTGTCATTCCCAAAATACACAGGTGCATGTGGCGCAAAACATCATACATATAGATTAGTTGAATACCAAAGGGGTCATTCTGGCGCATTTTGAAATGGTACTTTTTAATTTCATCCAATCCCATAATAGCTCTTTGCATATGTACCATGCCATATTGAGACATCCATGCGCCTGTTAAATGGCTAACTTGCGCTGCTTTTTTCTGTTCCATTGTTTTAAGATTAGGGTCTGCCTCATTAGCTAATTCGCCCAAGGAAGCATCACCCATTCTGGACAACTGTTCTACGTATGTAGCTTTGTCAAAGAATAAGTAATCTGTTTGTTTTAACAATAAGGGATTATGCGGATTATGATTCTGTAAATCATAAAACTGAGCCATGAATTGCAGGTCAAAATGAACTCTAGGTCTGTAATCCAATATTACCTTTTTATCATAGTAATAATTGGCTTTCTTAATCGTGAAATTACCTATTGCGCCTTTGCCCTGACCTAACCCACCGTGTAATAAGATAACTTCATGGTCTAAATATTGTCGCCATTTGATAGCATCATCATGTTCTTTATCAGTTAGGTAAGGGTTGATGTTAATACTATTGTCATCGTCTGGCAATGTATCATCATATTTGGATGTGCGGTTAATACTCAATTCGGCGTTGGCGGCATCCATAGCATCATCAAGCGTCTGCGCCCTACGCAAGTGGTCTATAAAATTGGTGCTATGGTAATCAGCCATTTATTCCTGCTTTTCACCCGGCACACCCATGCTTTCAATCATAGATTGGGTGATTTCTTTTGTATCCTGTTGATGTTTGCCTAAAATACTTAAGGAGTATAGCGAAATATGTTTTCGCAACGTGGTAGAAGCAAGCATGGGTTTCTTGCAATCAGGATAATCGTAATAATGCTCTTTTTGGAATAATTCAATGCGAAGTTTATAATATTCCTGCTCATTTGCTGGTAGTTTAACACAATACTCTGGCGCTTTGTTTATTTGGTGCATTATCATGCCAGCCCATAATTCTTCCATAACCGCCATTTCAGCCATCGGGGTAGTCATTGTAGAAGGAAGCTGTGAATTAGCTGGTAAGCTGTCATCATCTGGTTTCATAAACTGCTTTAGGAAAAGAACACTCCACGGTTCTTTCGCTAAAACATCTTCTTCCCGTTTTTCTACTTCTTTGGGCATTAGCGAATCACCCCCAAAGCTCTTAGCCCATTTATTATATCCATAATTGATGAACTGCTTTTCATTACCAAATAGATTGTAACGCCACCAATAACAAGACAAAGCACGCCAACAATAAGGATTAACTGTAATATAGGTTTGCTACCTGTAAGCTGTTGTGATTTCTTTTCCTTATCAGCTTCTAAATGAGCTTGCTTAACCACAATAGCCGTAACCCCTTCATGCTCTAACCTAAATAATGCGCTTGCTACTTCTAAGGGGTCTGTTTTTTCTAATGAGAACGGAACGAAACTATCTGTAACATAAAACTCTGTAATAGGTGCTTGAATTTGTCTCCAACCTCTAGGCGGATAGTGGCCGGGATGTGACCGCATGGCTAGAAACTCTTTGCCTGTAATATCTTTATGCCCTGAAATACTACCATCTAATTTTTTAATCTCTATTGTTAATGCGCCATTTTCGGGTTCGTTACATGAATAATACTTTTTATCTACTGTATCTGATAATACACATACCTGCACATGGTTTCTAGCAAAAGCTTCATTTTTGTTCCGAGCCAACCACATTACAACAGGAACACTACCACCGATAATCAAGAACGGCAAAATAAAGGCGAACATAATATACACTGAGTTACTCATTCATTGCTCCTATATATAAAAAAATAAGCAACAAAAAGAGGGCTACCACACTGTAAGCAGTAACCCTCTCTTTGCGCTTCGGTCATCGTTACTCGTTACCAGAAAACATCTTAGAAATAATTCCGATAACTGCCACGATAGGAAGAATCCACAGAACAAGCGGCCCGACACTATTAATCAGGTTCTCACCGGTGCTAGTACCAGTGGCAAAAGCAACGATAAGAGAAACGCCGATTACGGGCAGAAGCAGTGAATACAAAAGGGCGGTAAATGAACCTCTCACTTTTCTACACTCCGATAGGCAAACGGCCTTATACTCTTTAACATATTATTTACTTTTTCCTTCTTGAAACTTTGCGATAATGAGCCGGGACTGTATAGCTCTTGACTGTATACCTTTTAATTAAAACTCTTTGTACTGCCATAATTCACCAAAGTCAGGCTAACGGCCTTTTATCTTTTTACATCTTAATCATAGCACAATGCTTACGATATATGCAATAGTAATTATCGGTTCTGTTCGCTTTTAGCGGATACTATTTCCCGAATATCATGCGTCTTAAATCTTCACCAAATGAAGGATGCTCTTGCCTTTTTATGGGGTTTTTATTATCTGGTGTTTGAATTGGTGCTGTGGTAGTGGGCTTTGATTCAATGATAGGTGGGTTCAGGTTTATATCATTTGTCTCTGTTGAATATAAATTTGCCCAGATGGGCGCTCTTTTATACTGATTGTTTTTTAATGCTGGTTGTTCTTCTAGTTTCGTTTCATGCGGGGGCTCTCTTATTTCTAATACTATTGTCGCTTCTTCTTGCGATACTTTGAGCCATATCCCCTCAGAATCGGTTAACGTAATCCCCTTAATATCTTCCGTTTCAGTATGGTTCATTCGTTTCCAATAACTGCCAGCATGATATTTATAGCCTTGTTTAACCATCCCGAAGGGGTTAAATTCTGCTTTGGAGATGGGCTTTAAGGGTGACTCTTCTGACTTACAATACTTACAACCGAGGTGGGGGTCAAAATAAGATTTGTGTTCAGAGCAATATCGTAGTAACTTCTTATTTTCTGCCCATTCATTATCGCTTTGTTGATTGCCAAAATCGCCCATGCAGTTTATTATACTATGACTGTCAATTACATTCAGCTAACTTTCAAATTGATACACTACCGGCTCTGTTCTTTGCTGGGCATAGGCAAATCAGATGGAAAACTTGCTCTAGTTGAATCAGCCTTATCCCTTTTAGGCTTCTGCTCTTTTTTCTTGCATCTAAACATTTGAGACTATTTTACCACATACACACAAGTTATATTTGACAATATTTGATTTATGGCTTATCCTATATGTAGGTTAACCTATAAATTTATTATTAAGAGGTGGTCTATGCCAGCAGGACGACCAAAGGGTAGCACAAGCAAATCTAAAAATGGTTATCAGCATCGCACAAGAAGTATTAAAGCTAGATATGGCAAGGATATTTACAAGGAATGGGGTAGTTTAGGTGGAAATCCTGCCTTATTGAAGCAGCGTAAAAGGAAACGCAAATAATGGATAAAATCATATTTAAGGTATAAGCCAATTATCACAAGCACCGCAAGGTTTATAAATATATGCTAACTGATTTTGGTTGTAAGCATTGTGGCTCTAATGAAGTCGTCAAATACGGCTTAGAAGGTGGCATTCAATACTGGTGGTGTAAATCATGCCAGCGCAAGTTTGCCGATAACGATGCCTTGCCTGGTATGCATACCCCTATCCCTCAAGTGTCGTCGGCTTTGAATATGTATTATTCGGGGATGAGCATTGACGAGATACGCCAACACCTTGAACAAGAACACAATAATAAGCCATCTGATTCTACAATATACGAATGGATAAAACGCTTTAGTATTGAAGCGACAGAAGCGGCTAACACTTATAAGCCTAATGTCGGCGATGTTTGGCTTGCCGATGAAACTGTAATTGACCTTGATGGTAAAAAGGCTTTCTTTTGGGATTTAATAGATATAAAAACTCGCTTTTTGTTAGCATCGCAACTTACATACAATCGGACTAGCCAGCATGCCAAAGATTTAATAGAGCAAGCCGTAAAACGTGCTGGCAAGCAACCTAGAGTTTTAATAACAGATAAGTTAGGCGCTTATGTTGAAGGGGCTGAAATGGCATTAGGTGGCGATACACAGCATATCCAGACAAAAGGGTTCATCGTCCAGCCTAATACAAACTTGCTTGAGCGTTTTCATGGCTCACTAAAGAGCCGAACAAAAGTTATGCGTGGTTTCAAAACACCCGAAGGCGCTTCTATGATTCTGCAAGGTTGGCTTGTCTATTACAACTCTTTCAGACCTCATGAATCATTGGACGATAAAACACCTGCCGAAAAAGCTGGCATTAAATCGGTAATGCATAATTGGCGTGATGTAGTCATGTTATCACGGGGGGATAATGTTGATTTTGATACTGGCGAAATATCACCAATGCCTGATTTTAAACGTTTTTATACTGAGCCATTGGATATAGGAACACCTACAAGATATGGGCTAACGAAAAAGAAAAAACGAAAGGGGGTGGTTAAAAAGAAGGTGAAATATGCGCCAGTCATAGAAGTTAAACCGACGCCTATGATAACGGCAATTTCTTTTAACAGACGTAAGAGCAGATAACTAGAATTATCTGCTCTTACACATGGTTGGCAAGCGGGCTTCGTCTAGTTGGCAGGACGACAGACTTTAAATCTGTTTGCATGGGTTCAACGCCCATAGCCCGCACTTGTCCCCTATCTGTATCCTAAAGCTATTTATTCCAATTGTCAATGTAGATTTAAGGAGGTTAGTTAATATGCCAATTCCTAAAAAATGGTCAAAATTCACAAAAGATAATGTGAAAAAGCTAGATGGTAGTCGTGGCTCATATGAGTTAGCTAATAAAGATAAAAGGATAATAGACATCGGCGGTAGTGATTGTGGGAGTGGTGGTTGCCGTAATAGGCTACACTCGCATTTGCGTGGAAACAAATATCCTACCGCTAAGTTTTTCCGTGTCCATAAAGCCGATATTTTTGATAGTGGCATATCTTTAGAAGCCTCTCATAGCGTAAAATATCAAAGGAAAACAGGTAAAAAACCTCGCTATACAAAACGCTCACCTAAAAAGAATAGCTGGTTTTAACCTACACTAATATCTAACCCATCCTTTGAAACACGGGCGGATTTGTAGATTCGTTCTAACTCTGCCCGTGTTTTGTATTTCAAACCCTTTAATAGTGTAGCTCTAACGAATGGCTTCGCTTTTTTAGTCTTGTCTTCTATACCCTGAATTAACTCTGCTTTAGTCAATGCGCTTTTCATATTGTTTTCACCCCCTCATTTTGAATATCTAATTCCAGTCCTATCTTTATCTACTCGGACAGATTTATACATTCGTTCAAGTTCTTGTTTGGTCTTATTGTTTAAACTTTTCAAAATATCATCCCTTACTATCGGTTTCGCTTTTTGCGTTTTATCCTTTATTCCATCAATTAATTCCGATTTTGACAGGCATCTTTTCATAGCTAAAACGCCCCCTTATTTACCCATTTTGTGAAAATCCACGAAAACCAAACAGAACCCATCTATGCAACATTTAATTTACCAGCGGTTTATTATACGCTCCGCCGCAACAACATCCAGTAAGGTTCTATTGTCATCGTGTGATAAATGGGCATCTAGTGATAATTGATATTTATTACCAAATTGTCTGTATATCTTCTTAATATACTCTAATATATGCTGTGGTAATTCTTCTATCGCAAATTTATGCTCTAATATAGCTAATAATATTTCTTGACAAATATCCTGCCTGTATTGTTCTGGTATGTTTTTAGGTATGGCATTATTAACAGCAAGAACTAATTTGTCAGTATTACTATTATCTGATTGTACAAAAGGATAATACTCTGGCATAGGATAAGTTAACGACCTTTTTAGTTCACTGTTAATAGATATTTTATAGCATCTTCTGCGTAAACCTATGGTTGGTAATGTTTTTCTTAATATCAACATGAATGGAGAGGCATCTTTTTGCCACCAACGGCATATAGTTGGTTGTGTTATATTTAGATTATATTTAGGTGCTAATTCTAGTTTTACCCTCTCTGCTGATAATCCCTGTGAATATAATTTCACAGCTATATTTCTTACATCCGTATCTACTTTTGCATAAGCCCTATCAAACTTTGGATTAGTTATAGTCTTACTACAAAACCTACAAAGCCATCTTTGTTTTCCAGAAATGAAGTGCCCATTTTTTACTAAAGGTTTACTGCAATATCTGCAACTAGGAATTTCTTTCTTAATTGGTTTGTTATTTTCTCTGCAATAATTACAGAACCATTGTTGCTCCCCTTTAGTATTATACCCATGTTTTGACAATGGTTTTTTGCATTGTATACAACAAGGTCTTGTTTTAATCTTACTTGATTTCATGTTTACGGTTTTCTATATTTAATGTCCCAAAAAGCATTTATCAATCACAGTATTTTATCTATAATACATACCCTGCTGTTGCATCCGCCACAACTCACGAACCCTACGCTTATCTCTAGTAGGAAAAGATATTATTCTGTATTGCCCAGATTTTGAATTAGCGATTGCTGATTGCAATGCTTCCATTTCGCTTGCATAAGCTCTATCAATCAACATGGGTTTGCCATCAAAGCTATCTTCTACAAACCACCAAATCATACTGAACCACTCCAGAAATTATCATCTACAGAGTTAGCCACTTTCACCCCTTCATGTTTCTTTGTTTTTCGTCTGCCTTTCTTGCTTTTGCCACCAAACCAGCTATCGCTGCCAGCAGACTGTTCTTTATCTTCTTCATACTTGATTATTAGTTGTCCATCAGGAGTAGACGATATGTATATATCCATAATACCCATGTTTATTTTCCTATCAGGCGGAGGCGGTGTATCTCCTAGATACATCTGGATTGTTTCTTGCGCTTTTTTCGCACCTGGTATTACAATAGCACCTTCAGGCGGATATTTATAGAAAGTAGCTAAATCATCATCACTTTCGTAAGGGTACTTCCATGCGTGCCAAACGATTCCCTGTTTCCAGCAGATAGCCCCTTTAAACGCTTCACGCTTCTTTCGCATATCTTCATCAGATTCATCGCCACTAAACGGTATTTTACGTGGCGGTTTTTCTTTTCCGATTAGCTGCCCCACTTCAGGTGGCTTCATTCCTATTGGTATTTGTGAACCAATAGCAGACTGAGTAGCTACCTGCTGTGCTATCTGCTGTAAGGCCTGCTGTGCCTGCTGTAACCGTTGTTGTTGCGCTACACTGGCCTGTTGTGATACCTGTTGCGCTATTTCTTGATTCACCTGTGCAATAGTTTGTTGCGCCTGTTGTATTTGAGATAACTGTGCTGGAGTAACTTCCTGCGCTGCTTCCGGCGAAATACGCTGTGATACCTGCTGCCATTCTATTATTTGCGGGATTGTACCAATCTCAATAGCAGTTTCTGGATAAGTTGAAACAATAGCCTGAGTAATAAGTTGCGCCTGCGATGCTGGTAATGTTTGAATAGCCCTTAATACTACTAACTTCTGTAAATTTCCAGTTTGAATTGCTTGATTTATTTCGGTACTGGTTATATTCAATCTTTCAGCTAATATAATTAATCCCTGTTGTGTAATCGGCTGCGCTCCTATGGCCTGTGAAGGTGATATATTATATTGAGCGTCTAACGCACCTATAACGTCTGACCTTATAGCATCCCTTAATATTACAAGTGGTATATAGAGATTTAGTGGTTTGTTTTCTACAACATTCATTGTCCGTAATTTTCTTTGCAAATCTTCAAGTGTAGATGTTAATGGCGTAATCCCTGTTTTCTTGTAATAAGCGATAGCACTTTCAAGCGCTGTTCTTTCCATCGCCATCCTATCAGTTGGGGTTAATATATTTACTGGTTTGCCGGGTTTGCCAGTAGAAGATATGCCAATATCAGGCGTTTCTAATGTGGTATAGGGGAATACTGCGCCCTCGCTATAACCTTTAATCTTCTTAGCAAGTTTAATATCTGCGGCTGTTATGGCTGTTTTAGTATCGCTTATATCTACCTCGCCCTTAAATGGAATATCAAAGGTTACACCCATACGACTTTTAACATTACCCATTTCATCTATATAATATGGTTTCTCGCGATATACTAACCCTATCTGACTATCATCGCCACCTTTTAAAAGCCAACTTTTTTGGTATGCCTCTAATTCTCTAAGGCTATCTAACTTATCGGCAATTTGCAAAGCACGTTCTTCTGCCAGTAATCCCGGCTTACTTGCATCGGCAATTGTTTCAGCATACTTTATAAGTGCTTTATCATATTTATTCTGTGCTAATTGCAGTGCTGTTCGTTTTTCAGCCGATACTATTAAGGCTTCATCTTTGACACTATCCTGTAATATCCTTAACTCATTCGCTGCTTTTGATAATGCTTTTGTTCTAGCCTTTAGCCCTTTAATGTTTGTTTTAGTTTCTAAAATATCCAAAAGGTTATCATCTATTTTACCCAACTCTGATAATCGTTCTAGTAATTCCCTGCTATCAATTTTACCAGCATCACGGATTAAAGAGGCTATTCTGGGATTATTATAAAGTTGTTTTGTTTTAATGATTTTGCTGATATTAGATACAGCAAGCGGTAAAACCAAAAAAGCGAGATTACCGCCGATGGCCCATATTTTGCCAGTAGTAGATAAATCATCCCATTCTAAGGCAGTGGCTGTAGCAAATGCAGCGCTAGCACCTATATCAATGGCTTTCCCTATTATTCCTCCAGTAATACCGCCAAAAGGCAGAGCTATAATAGATGCTGCCATACCTGCTGTTGTAGCCCACTCAGCCCCGCTAATATCAGATAATTCTACATCAGGTGCTAAAGCCCTAGCAGCAGGCAAAACAAAGGATATGGGAATAGCAATCTCTGACCCAATAGCTGCGATTGCCCCATATTTAGACATATATTCTTCATACCCGTTTTTTACAAGTGAATTAATTCTAACCAATTCCTCATTTGTGACATTCTGTGGTTTTCCTATTTTACGCCCTGCATATATTTCAGCCTGTTCTTGTGTTAATCCACCACGAGTTAAATAACCGACCATAAAATCTCCATAATTAGGTGCTAATCTTGATTGCTGTAATGCTGCCCCTGATACATCAGCCGGTATACCCGCATCCTGGAATATCTTTAAATCAGCAGCTTCGGGATTATCTCTAATATACTGTGCCAAGTCGCTTTGATAAGGCTTTAATTTATTTGCAGCAATAACCCCACTGGATGCTGTAGCGATTGCCTGCCCTGAATAACCAACATCTGTTAATGTCTTGATTGTTTCAGATGTAATCCCGTTATCTAATAAATAACCAGTAATATCATATTGGTTAGCATCCTCAATGCTTTTATATGGTGCTAGTGTATTCTCTGCCACTGCCTCTGATATTATCTGTTTAATTGCTGTATCGTTATAACCTTGCGTTTTTAGTGATTGTACAATAGGTTCTGTATCCCCCGTTGTTACAGCAACGTTTATAGGAACACTAACAACGGGTCTTTCACTTTCAGGTACAAGTATCGGGCCTGTAAAGGGTATATCAACTACTATGGGTTTCTGTTCTGCTACAACAGCAGGCAAGGTATATGTAATTTTACCTTCACCTGTTTTAATGTTCTGTGCGCCAGCAGGAATTATACCCTGTGCCTGATAACTAGCAACAGGATATACACTTTCAACAGTAGGTGAAGATAGAGTATAGCCGCCTGTTATCCACTCTTGTCTCGGCGGTATTACAGTATAAACCGTCTGCCCATCTACTATACTGGCAGTTGTTTCTATGGGAACAGTATTAAATCCGGGTTCTGCATAATAAGCCTGCGCAATTTGTTCTCTTGTAATTCCTATTTCTTCGTAATCTTCATAGGTTACATCTGTACCTTGTATTGAACCTACAATATCTACCGACTGTGTACCATCAGGATTCACAGTTATATAATCTTTGATTTTATCCAATACTGCCTGTTTGCGTGCTATTTCTGCACTTTTGTATTCCTTATATTTGTCCAGACCGTTTGTGTCTATATAACGCCTATCACCTTCGGGCAAAGAATTATAAAACGCCTGATAGTTAGCTTCATACTCTGCTTTTTTTTGCGCATTAAAAGCATCCAATCCTAGCTTGTCTAATAGTAAAGCATCTTCATGTGGCAGTTTCATGTATTCTGCTTTATCTACATATTCCCCTGTTGATGGTAACTGCACATAGTTACTTCTGAAAATTAAGTCCTGCTGGCGGTTAAAACTAGCCACACCTACACTCATTATCAAATTCTGCTGTTCGGGTGTTAGTTTATTGTATGAATCTTTGTTGATATATTCGCCAGTATTGAGTTTGATATTGTTAGCGTTAAAATCAGCAATTGATTGCATCTGCTGTAAGCCTTCACGTTCTACTTGCTGGTTATACGCTTCAACCCCTATTTTCTTTAAAATAGACTGCTGTGCTAAGTCCAAATTAACAAAATCAGAAGTTAATATATATTCGCCAGTATCCAGTTGGGTATATTGCGATAAATCAGGTTGTATTGCCTGTTCTATTATCTGCTTCTGTTTTTCAAGAAACCCACTAATGCCTAATGTTTTTAACTGAGATTGCTGTTCTGTATTCAAGGTATCATAATCCAGTTTTGATACCCTTTCGCCTGTATCCAGTAAAACAGTATTCGCTTCATACTGAGCAGCTTGTTTTAAAACATCTTTTTTGGTAGTTTCTAGTTTCGCAATATATTCCTTAGTCCCCAAAGATACAGGCTTAGTAATAGGTAAGGTAGCTTTGCGCTGTTCTTTCCTTTGTGCGGCTCTGGCAGCAGATTTGGCTTTTTCTATTTCAGATACATAACTTGATTTAGGCATTATCGCCTCCATGTGCCAGTTATAACTTTATAGCCAATCCAAAATATCAAAGCTAACCCTATTAAGGGTAGCGCATTAAAGAACAGAATATCAAGCGTTGACATTGTTTCACCAAAATTGCTGAATATGCTTGTATTTAAATCAAAATATGCGCTGGCGTATTGTGAGAAATAAGGATATACGATAAACAGAACTACTACTATTCCCACTCCACCTATTATTTTTAACATAGTTTTCATGTTATCTTACCTATCTTGTCAGCCATGTATATAACAAAGACAAACCTAACCCTGCATAAATACAGGTAAAGAATACACTTACAAGAGCCCACGCTCCTGTTAGGAAATTAGCTTGAAAGGTAAATACATCCCATAAATTCTCTAATATAGTACCCCAATTTGCGGGATTTACTATACCAGTTAATGTGTCCATTTCTTGTGCTGCTTCAATTATCTGTATAATTGGCGCTTGATTGATATTGCTGATACTCAAAGATGTATCACCAATAGTAATCAATATCTGAATGATTACAAAAAACATCATTAAAAAGATAACCCAACCTGGTTTAAGTTGCATTAGTCCATCTCCTTCTTAGCCCTGAAAGAAAGAATAACCCAAAGTAAATCCAGAGCTATGATATAGAATGGCACTATCTTTACTGCATACCATAGTGTCAACAATACCAAACCCACTATCATACCGACTGCTTGACTTTGCTGCCCTCTGCCGGATTGTCCAGAGCCGACATAAGCCATAATGCCAAAAAACGCTGATGTTACCATAGCCAGTAACATCCAGAATGTAGCTCTGGGCATTAGTATAGTATCCGCCACGCCGTTTACCGCATCGTAAACTACAGGCAAATTAGAAAGATTTGTATAATCAGGCGCACTCATCCATCGCCACGGCGCAGATATAGTTACTCCTGTAGATGTGGTGGTAGAACCAGCATTAGTTGTTACCATACAAGTAGCATAAGAAGCTGAATAAGTACCACCGCTTTCACCCCATACTGAATAATAATAAGTTTGACCAGGTGTTAGCCCTGTTACGCTAGCCGTTAGAGCAGTACCATAATATACCTGTGTGCCATCTACTGTTGTAGTAGGGAATGAGCCTGCTTTAACTCTTACCAGATATTGAGATGAGCCTACACCGATAGACCACGTTAATTTGATTGTAGTGGCTGTGGGAACACCTATAAGACTTGATGGCGTTCCTACACTTGTTTCTGTGGTAAAGTCTATTTCACCACTGGTTGTAGTGCCTATAGAGTTTTTGGCCTGAAACCTATAATAATACGGCGTAGCTGCTATAAGTGTGCCAACATCTAAATATGGTAAATCGCCAGTTATATAAGCACCTGCCCATGCTGTTACTGTATCATAACTCTCAAAATCCACAGCAGCTTGAGTAGTCGTGCCATAACCCCATCTTACTTGACATGCTTCACCACCAAAGTTATTTATCTGCCCATTTAATTTGGCGGTAGTCTGTGATACAGAGCTTGCTTCTTTCGCTGTTATAGTAGGCACACTTAAAGTAGTAAATGTTATTTCGTTACTGGTAGTAGTACCAGTGGTATTCTTCGCTTGAAACCTAAAGTAATAGGTTATGCCAGTAGTCAAACCTGCTACATTTTTTGTAGGTGTTTCACCTGTGGAATAAGCACCTGCAAAGTTGGCGTCTACTGTATCATAAGATGCAAAGTTGGCAGCAGTTTGTGAAGTCGTGCCGTATCCCCATTTTACAGATACTCCAGCAGGATATCCGCCATCATCTGTAATAGACCCATTCAAGGTTGCTGTTGTATCGGCTATTGCTGATGCAGATGTCGCAACTATTGTAGGTGCGGCTGGTATTGAATATGTGATATTTAATACAGGATAATAGCTTGAGCCTGCTTCGTAATTGTAATAACTGATACCTTGATAATTATAGTCGCCAATACCATATGAAAGTATATTATCTGCAATATCAAACCATTCCTCCATCACCATATATCTTGTAATTGATGTATTGCTTATTGCACCTATCCCCGTAGCATTTAGTGTCCATGTATTATACTGATTTGCTGTTATACCAGATAATGCCAAAGAACCGCAATCATTAGGGTAACTTGTATATAAAAAATCACCTATTACTATTGGGTCGCTAGGAAGTATAAGGGCATTGGAACATTGTAAATGTATATCTGAATCTGCCTTCATATTCGCCCATTTATTTATTACATATAGTTGTATTGAGGCAGCAGATACAATAGCTGTATCTGGTAAACTGGATGTATCAAATAATAAGCCACCCCTCCTTACCTCTGAAATATATGACCCACCTGAAAGAATACCATTCACTCTGGCGTAAGATTCATTAGATGTTGCTGTCACGCTGGTAGCGTTAGCCGCATCATGAGCAGTATTCCATGAAGTCATAGCATTAGCATTAATACCACCCGCATACAAATAACCATCACTGCTTTTGGTGTTAAAATAGGTGGTAGTAGCCATTACGCCGGCAGGCAACAAGGCTGTAAATACCGCCGTAGTTATTACGATAATACAAAGCAACATACGAGTAATGTGTTTCATGCTATGTCCTTGTTACCCAATATCCGATTAAGGTTAGAGCCGCTAGAATCAGTATAATCACACCTATGATTACAAAGTCTACTAGGAACGCCCACACTCCAAAGCCGACAATAGGGAAGGCAATAGCTACTGCAATTAGTGGTGTTCCACCTTTAACCCCTACACTTACAACTAAGCCCAAATAAAGCAAGAACAATAAGGACGCCCCTATATATTGTCCGTCCAAACCGAACATAGTACCCATACTGTTAAATACGCCAGATATTCCTGCACCTAGTTGCAATTCCCAATCACCTGCAAGCGGCGTAACTTGCGTTGCTGGAGTAGTAAATTCATGCGATATTACCATTACTTGGAATAACTCAGGATGAGTCTCCATCAAATAAGGTATGCCTGCTGTAAAGATAACACCACCTTCTTCATCCAATACAGTCCCACTAACAACAGGTGAATATACAGTAAAGGTAGTGCTGTAATAAGATTCCATATCATGTGCTGATGCGATTACCCATCCGCCTATGCTGCCATTCCAATCAGTAGCAACTAATTGATAAGATGCTGATGGATTACCTGTGAATATGCCATATATTTCAAGGTAATAAGCGCCACCTGGGGTAATAGAAACTGCCTGTGCTGCGTTAAGATAAATAGCACCCGGTTTATTACCCCACTGCATCATAGGGGTTGAAGCTACCACAGTTACGCCATCAACATCAAGCAACCTAACTGCAAAATACAATTCAGGTTCTACCACACCTTCGCCTGTGGTTTCATCCACATAAGGCGGATAGATATTGATATATTCAAGCGTAAAGAGTAAATCACCAGATGTAATATAGCTAGGATATACCAAGCCGCTTATTACACTTATGCATGAATTACCCCATATTTCAAATAAATAATCCGTAGGAGTATCACTAACCCATGTAGAACCGCCGTCTACACTGTGCATACCCACCGCATCAGCTAACCCACCACCTGCATCCGCACCTATCATTACATAGTCAGCCGCACCACCTTCAGGCGCACTAACAACAATCGCATATTCAGAGCCGCCAGTTAAAGATACTTCATCTAAGTCAAATGGCAACCAGTAATAAGCAACAGACATTATATCGCCGTCAAATGTGCCAGAGGCGATAGCTAGACCTGTTCGTTCATGTGCAACATTGGCATGATATAATTCAACGATAACAGTACCGGGCGCACCCACTCTTTTGATGTATAGTTTTATCTTTATTGCTGTGTGCGAAGTCGCCTGTGCTGTAAATTGCTGTGCCGTGTAATTAGAGCCATAAATTGCAGCACTATCACCATCGTATCCTGTATTATAATATTCATAAACTACTGGAGAACCTTTTGTCCCGACATATAAATCCGCCCCATAAACCCATGCGCCTGTAAAAACTTTCGCTCTATAATGATAAACTGTCCCCGCAGTCAAGCTTCTTATTGTCGTAACAAAGGAATCACCTGCTGTTATGGCATCAGTATCAGTCCAATCAGAACCATAAGCGGTAGTTAGGCCATAATCAAAGCCGTATTCTGTAATCGCTGCTTCTGCTTTATAACCCCTATTATGTGTAGAATTAGCGTCTGCTGCACCATCAGCGCTAACCACACAAAGAAAATACCTACCCTCAGCAGGAGTACCAATAGCAGTACCACCCTCAAGAATAATCCAATCAATTCCGAATCCCCTGAATAATTCTGTGGTTACTATTACAGTCCCACTAGGTGCGGCAGTGTCATTGTAAGGGTTTGTAGTACCGCCAGCTATATTTGAAAAAGTATCATCACTATCTGCGGCGGAACGCTGCCATTGATAGGTTAATGCGCCTATACCACGATAACCCCTGTCGTGTGGTGTATCAACATCTGCTGCGCCTGTTGCTGATAAGGTGCAATAGTAATATCTACCTGCACCTGCTGCACTGGATTGGCCTGACAGTGTTAGTGTAACATGAGCAGACGATGTGCCATCGCTTGCTGTCGCTGTGCCGGGTGTTATTATGCCTGCTGGAGCACCTGTATCATTATAAGGGTTTGTCGTGCCGCCGCCGATTATGGCAAAGGTATCATCACTATCGCCAGCACTTCTTGACCACTGGTAAGTAATTGCGCCTATACCCCTATATCCATCATTAGCCGTAGATATTTGCTGTGTTGCTCCAGTGGCATTTAATACGCACTTATAATATCTAACCGCACCATTAGTTGTAGAACTGCCTGCATTTGTTAAAACAACATGGGCATTAGAAGTACCATCACTTGCTGTTATTGTCCCGGCTGTTATCGTCCCTGCTGGCGCTCCTGTGTCATCGTATGTGGAATTTGTCGCACCATCTATATTTGAATAATCAGAATCGCCTGTACTTGCGCTACGCTGCCACTGGTAAGTTAATGCGCCTACGCCACGATAGCCGTTATCGGCTGCTGAAGCATCAGTCCATGTAACGCCGCCATCATCTGAAGCATAGACTGTATAAGAATATGTCGTGCCGTTATTGGCTGATGTGCCGGATAAACTTAAAGCTACATGCGCTGTTTGTGAGCCATCGGTTGCTACTGTACTGCCTGCTGTGATTGTCGGCGCATTTGCGCCGGTATCATCAAAAGTTGCTACATCGCCCAATGTACCAGACGCATTGACTGCATCCCTTAAAACCTTATAAGCATTTGCGCCGTCTGATTTAGTCCATGTAACGACTACTTTATCAGTATGTGTTCCATCTGTAGCAGCTACGTTTGTAGGCGGGTCAAGCCCTTCTGTTTCCCCTGTACCATATAGGGAAAGAGCATCATCAGCTCTTAAAGTGTAATTATTAGCACCACCGCCGAATTTATCCCCACTTACATAATAAACCCCACTATACCCGCTAGTATCTGTATCTAAAGTACCTGTTGTATAATAGCAACCAATAAAATCACCAGTAATTACATCAATGGATTTACCTGTAAATGTTTGTTTTGAGCCAGCAGTTACATTCCCTATTGTTTCATAATCCCTATCATTATATGAAGTCCCGCTACCTGAAAATGTGCCTATTTTTACACCAGTAGCATTAGTATCAAACCATGCTTCAACCGTATCCAGTATCCCATCTGCATTAGCAGGGTTCGTTAAATCTACCCATGTGTAGGCTTCAATCAAGGCGGCTGCCCTATTTGTAGCCCCTGCCCCAACATCAATAGGCGCACCAGCTAATATCTGTGTTTCTCCGCCGATTGTAACTGTAATAGTTGCGCCACTCGGATTTAATGTCTCTATCCCGCTATCTGCTATTATTGTGGCTAAGGCAGATAATTTTACATTTAAAGATTTACTAGCATCTATAACTGTTGCACTCACTATCGCGCTTTTTAATATCGGCCTAATATAAGTTGCGGATAATCTGGCATTCCCGCTATCTATCCACGCTGCATAAGACTTATTAAGCACCTCATTTCCTAGTGCTTTAATCTCATTCTGTGTCGCTGTGCTTGGAACGCTTACAAATACACAGATAAAAGGGTTATCCTGCCAGACTTTAGGCAACGAGTTATACCATATCTGATAACTGCCTTCTTTACCCCTATATCCAGCTAAATATTCTGGGCTTGTAGTATCAACGGTTTGGATATGCTGCACACTGTAATAAGGTGCTGTGGGCAGTAAATAAAGGTCATACCTTAAATAAATTAAGCCTTTGTGAATAAGACTACTCTCTTTATTCAGTTTGGCATAAGCCAGTGTATTTTCTAAGCCGATTGAGGCAACTTGCGGCTGGCTGGTTGTATTAGTAATGTGGATACCATCTATATTAGCTTTTATTTCAAATGAGGGTATGGGGAATAAAACCACACCAAACGCCAATGCAAAGGATATAAATCCTATAGTTAGCCAATGAACAACCTTAGACAATCTATTATTCATATTGCTACCATGTGTAAGTGCTACGGCGTTTTTTAGACTTGCCAAATAAAATCCTTTTAATCCCGCTCTGGGGCTTTACTCTCTTTAACCTTTTCTTAGCTTCTTCAAGTTTGGCCTGAGCCTGAATCTTTTTAGTCTTTGCCGCCATTTCACGCAATTGGCGTTCCTTTTTAACAGCTTGCTGTCTTTCAATTAAATCACGCCGTTCCTTTTCTAGCCGGATACGCCTTTCAAGGGCAACACGGTTTGCTTCCCTTGCTGCCTCTGCTTTTTGCCGTTTTATCTGCTGAGCGTAAGTCTCCATGTCCAACCTCACTTTTTAGCCAATTCAGCTTCTATAGACTTTAATGCCTGTATAAGCTGGTCTAACTTGGCCTGCATCATAGCATCATTATTTTTCAAAGAAGTAACCTGTGCTTTTAACTCGCTAAGCTGTAAATTTAAGGATTCCAAAACTGTTGGTGCAGACGTTGTAATCGGCGGCGTGTCTGCTGTTGTGTTTGCAGACGTTGAATCTATTATGCTCTTAACCCCTGTATACCCTAAAAACAACACAACAACGGCAACAACCACCATAAATACTTTCTTCATTATTTCTTAACCTTTACCTGTGTTTTGTTTTTCCACCAATTATACCTTAGACATTTCGGGCATTGTCTCGGCCTGTCTATATAGCTGTACCATTCCCACCTGCATGCAGGATTACGGCATTGCTTTCTTTCCCTGACCGCTTTTTTGATTTTCATTCTACTTAGATTATAACACTAAAGATTATTAATATGCAATATAACAAAGCCCCTAACTTGCTCAAGGTTAAGGGCTTTGCCACAAAGGAGAAGGAGGTAGACTTAAATAATAGCTACTGTTGGATAGGCATATGCGCTCTTAGTAGTTACTGCTGCCAGTTTGATAGTTACCAGCAGCATTATTTCACTTTCGGCGTTTGCATTTACTGTAATACCAGGTGTGCTTACAAAGGAATATCCTGCTGTAGTCGCTCCTGCATAGCCAAAATATGGGGCTGTACCACCTACAGCCGCAACCTTGAATCCGCTAGGCGCTATTTCTGAATCTATCAAATCAGAGTAGAATAATATATTAAATTTAACATTCTGGAACGCTGTATTAGCATTGTTTTTGTATTTTAATATTACAAAAAAGGTTTGGTCTATTGTGCTGTTCCCGTCAATGTCTAATACAAAACCACCGCCTAAAGGCAATAAGCTGACACTAATAGATTCCGCAGCAGTGGCAGGCGGCGTAGCTGTTACTGTAACTGTAGTCGTAACAGGCGGAGTTACAACCGTAGTCGTAACAGGTGGGGATATAACTGTAGATGTTACAGGCGGCGAAGTAACTGTGCTTGTTACTGGAGGTTCTGTAATTGTGGTAGTAGTAGGAGTACCCGGTAATGTTACCGTGCTTGTTACGTTGTTAGTTAAGGTTTGTGTTACCGCCGAAGTCCACTGAGTAACAGTTGTCGCTCCTACTGTTACTGTTTGTGTCTTAGCAGGTGCACAACCACTAACCACTGCTAAAGCAACACAGAGCATAATCGCTGTTATATATATAATCGTCTTTTTCATTTTGTTTTATTATTTTCTCCTGAAAGGTTTATTTTAGCCGCCTTTTTACCTAATGATTTAAGTCCTTCATTTACCTGTTTCCTGAATTTAAGATTACCTATATAAAGGCCCATAAGCAACCCTACAAAAAAACATATAGCATAAGGTGTAATATTCATTTTAGTTATGTTTTCTGGCTTTTACAACGGCAGCCACAATAACAGCGACCAGAATAGCCGTTATTATTATTGCGCTGATTTTTAGTGCATCCATATCATCCCCTCCTTAACATTTAACTAATTGCCGGAATTTGTCACTTTTTTGGAACGGGACATAACCCTTGCCCTGTAATATCGCACAGGCCCTAGAAGTCACCCTGCACAAGTCTTTGTCGTCTTTAGTATATTTTATCACATATTCTAATGCTAACCAGTTTACGTCTGTATTCGGCGGCATTAGCGCAACCTCCAGCCAGAATTTTATGTGATAGTATCATCAGTTGTATATACACTGCCAAATGTGAGCAACCATAATTCTTTCAGTTTCGCATCGGATACGGGCCGGGGTCTTGCCAGCCCATTTTCCCACTTTCCCACAGTATGATAATTGGCATATACCAGAGCGGCAAAACCAGACTGGCTTAATTTGAGTTGTTCCCTGAGTTTTTTAATATCGTCATTCTTCACAACTACATATTAGCACAAAGCGTCTAATAATCAAAATACAAATAATGACGCGCTACAATGCCAAAATAGGGCTGTTAAAATAATAGCCTGATAGATTCATCCTGCTAATGACGGGCCATTATAGTCATAAGACGCCGAAATGACGCCATCATGCAAATCTAATAATGCGTCATTCCTAGCGGCTGATGACGTCATTAGTAATCATGCCAGCGTCATTGTGTGTCATTACAGGCATTCCGTGCCTGTAGGGATAGCGTCATTTATTGCGTCATTTTCGGCATATCCCACGGAATGACGTTAAAACGGGCAAACCAGGCTATTTTTAACCACGTCACTAAATGCCCATACAGCCGTTTATTCCGCAGGTTGGCATTATACTACTAATCAGGCGTGGATAATATCAAAATGCTACTAATAGCGCATTGTAGTGCGTCTAAAAATAACCAAAAATATTTTTTAAAAATGGTGTTAAAACACTTGACAACTAGCATGATAGTGCTATAATCATAATATAGATAACACAATCCTGCAGCCGGATACCGGCGAGGATGAAAGGAGAGGAAAAAATGGAGGACAGGAGACAGCAGCTAGAAAAACTCATAGGAAAACATCTGAAATCGGCACCAGTGCGACGCTCTAGTTCACGTCTCTGGTTAGGCTATTGGCCTCAGGTCAACGAAAAAGGCATTATCACCGCAATACTCGACGGCGACTGTATACCCGACGGTGCGACAATGGTCGACTGGTCAACTGGCAAAATCCATGGTACGCCCGTGGTGGTGGATGGTAGCCATGGATTCGAGGCGGTTTTGGAGAGTTAGCCTAGTGTCAGAGCCAGCCGCTAACGGCTGGCTCTAATGCACAAGCTTTGAAAGGTAGAGCCTGTCAGCTCTTAGGGAGCGGGGCATAGAGGAGAGAGGAAATGGAACACTATCTTTATGAGAAAGACAACCAGGGCAGAGTAATGAATTTTCTTGAATCCTTTACTAAAGTTGAGGATGCTATTGCTAAAGCAAAACGGATGGCAAACCAGTGGGCGCAGGTCGGAATAACTCGTCATTACTTAGTGAGTTTTCATGATAATCATGAGAGGGAGAATTGAAAATGACAGAAGTTATTTATCGCAACACCCAAAGCCTGTCAAGTGTTTGTGTAATACATGACATGTTCACGGACTCTAAATATCCAGAATATCAACGGCGTAAGTATTGCCAGAATAATTGTGGTTACAAATGCCTCAAAGGATTACCTTATAAAACGGTGGCACGCCATGACTAATACCATAACAGTCAAATATAAGAATCAGCACGAATGGGGTGTTATAGCCCAATGCCATGCGCCATATAGAGAGTTTGCATATTGCCCACTGTGCAAACGCTATGATGAACTCGGGCAGAGAATGACTACAAAGCAGTTTAGACAGCTATGGGAATCACTGAAAGCTAATAATCCAATGTATCATCCAGATAGCGACGAGTTACTGGAGTATAAGCCATGACTAGCCAAACCATGACGGTATCAACCAGAATCGTCCTGGCGGGCAAGGTAGACGGCTGCACTATCTACAGGGTACAACGTTTAAAAATAGCTCGCTGGAATAAATCATTAAGGAGGTTTATAGCTGATATATAAATCACGAAAACGGAATCGTCTGCTAGAGGTTTACAGTAAAATAAAATTAATTAAAGGAAAGATAAAATGCCATATTTTAAAATACATGTATCAAAGTATTATAAACATTCGCTTGAAGCGGCTACTGCCCAGGATGCGCTTAAAAAGGTATGGGAAGAACTTAAAAGCTGGAGATATAACTATGGCTGGTCTTGTTTTGAAGAATTTGAAAAGGGCGTGCAAATTGAGGAATTGGAGTTTTTAGAATGAAAGACGGGGATAAACTCTTAATAGCTTGCCGGAGTAAAACAACCCTTGAATTGTTGCTAGATGAAATAGACAAAGCGCCGGATAGTGACACGGCACATCCACAGTTTGAGGCTGACTCAGAGGCTATTGACGAATTAATATCGGAGGCAAACTAGCCATGATAGACTATTCAAACAATGCCAGAGCGCAGATGGATTTTGGCGGTAAAACCACACTGGCAATCACTGAAGATTTAAGGATTAAAGGTTTCGCTTTGTATGAAGATGACCACAACCGATGTTTGTATTATAAGGGTAATTTGTTAGCTATTTATGGATGGGGCGCAACAGACGAACAAATCAGAGCAGACGCACAGACACATCTTGATAACAGGGTAAGACAATGCCCTTAACATATTTTAAGTGTGAAGCTGGGCATGTGCTTGTTAAGGACTGCTTGAAACATTGTCCTAAAGAACGATGCTTATCGCTGCCAACATTACAAGCAGTGGGCGAAGATAGGACTTATGAGCCACCTTATGTATTCAGCACAACTCAGCTTTTAAACGGTACACGGCTGGCTTATTTACAGATAATTAAACCTTATGGTGCAGACCCAAAGCAACGGGGATTTATGCTATTGGGTACACGACATCATCAAAGGTTGGAAGAAGTAGCAAAACGGGTAGTGGGTATGATACCTGAAAAACAGCTAGGTGGTGAAATATCAGGAATACTAGACCTTTTACAACCAAACGGCGATGATACGTGGTCAATCATAGACTATAAAACCGTTGGCGGATATGCCATCAAAAAAATGATGAATGGTGATTGGTCTAGCGGATATTATATGCAGCTTAATAATTACAGGGTAAAAGCTGTACAGTTGGGGTTTAATGTAACAAGTCTTTTTATTCAATATACAGCTAGGGACGGGGGAACGGAAACATACAAACGATATGGTTTTAAAGACCAGATAGGTTTAATTTCTGTACCCATAAAGGATGATGATTTTATTATTAGCTATTTTAAGGAAAAAGATAGGGCATTGCGTATTGCTCTTGAAACTCATACCATGCCACCGATGTGCAGCTACTCGGAACGATGGGCTAATAAACGATGCTTATCTTATTGTGACCTTGCCCAATTCTGTGCAGAAGGTACAGCCATGCGAGGTATAAATGCCTAAAGTAAAAGGGTGTGATGCTTTTTGTCCAGAGTTAGAAAAGGATTGCCCGCCTGTATTTAAAGAATATAACAAGAAAAACATGGTATGTATATGTACCACAACTGATTTAGCAGCTTACATAGAACACAATAAAGACACTGGCTGTCTACTGGCAGAAGTATTGACTAACCCTGAAAACACAAAATTGGCCTGTATAAAATACTATGGTCATAATGTTTGTGGCCTTTATAAGTACATAGGCGAACCAAAGGTTAAATGTGCTGCTTGCCCACTGAGCGATTGTATAGCTACGGAAGTTGAAATGCGGGGTTATATCGCACAGGCCAGACTAACAATATTAAGGCAAAATCTTTTGCAGGAGGCTAACCAATGGGCAATGTTATAATTATCCTGTGTTTTATAGCAGGTTTATTATGTGGGGTTGTTATCACAATTACCTGTGTAGCAGCAACAGAACACACTACGCTGCCCAAAGGCGACAAAAAAGATGTTACGTGATGTATTTAGTGTACTTTTGGGGATTGCCCTTGTAGTGGGTTTTATCTGGATGGAATATAAACAAAATGGATGGAGGAATAAATGATTCGCATTCCCAAAAGGAAACCTTTAACGGCTATCAAAGAACAACTGGAAGCTAACAAAAACCCTACGCTGGGTGAAACGGATAAGGAATTTTTAATTAGAAAGGGTGTTATTAAAAGGGGATGAATAAACTGCTTTGCTTTTTCTTCGGGCATGCTTGGACAAGATGGGAAGTACACCTTAATTATGGGGATAAAGTAATGCGCCATTGTGAGCGCTGTGGCAAGTCACAGGGAAAGTGTTTATAAAATAATGGATATACAAGAATCTGCTGATACGATAATGCGCCAAAAATCCATTAAAGACAAACTGGAATCACTGGACATTAGTAAAACGAAATTTATGATTATTCTTAGGGTGGGGGATACAATACAGGCGGATATTGCTGGTACTGCTAACACACTGGAATTAAGAGGAATAGCCGATTTAAGCAAAGAGATTATTATTGAATTGGCTAAAACGTGGAGAGTGAAATGAAACTAACTGTTAAAACAGAATGGCACAACCGTGTAGCTGTAAGAGGGCGTTTTGTAGTGGATTGTAAGGCGCATGGTGAATCTTTGGTTATAGAGCATAATAACAGGATAATGACAATACCGTGTTCTAAAATAGATGAGCTAACAGTAGGCAGCACGGAAAAGCCGGTTAAAGACTATTGGAAAAAACAAGTGGATTACCTGATTTATTTTAAGTGGAATCCAGACCCTATTATACAGAAGGAATTTATGCTATAACACAACATTGACAATTGCAATAACATTGTGATATGATATTGTCGTGGAGGCCATAAATGGGTGAAATGACATTAGAAGAATTGCAGCGCAGGGTTGAAGAACAGCGTGGTAAGCAATTGCAACGTCTAAAGGATAAATACCAGTTAGCTATAGAATTGGGTTTTACCCCAGCAGAAGCACAGATATTAAGGGGTAAAACAGAAGAAGAAATTAAGCGGCTTGCTCTTGAAAAAGAATCCATCAAACTAGCTGTTAAGAATATACAATAGGGGTCACTATGCCAAAAGGCGATAGATATAAACTCAAAGCTGACCCTGATGATGGTGTAACAAAGATTTCCAATCTACTTTTAGAAGCATTGGCAATGGCTAGGTTATCTGGTATGGAAAAAGGGGCAATATTATATCTTTGGCGTAGAACTTATGGGTGGGTTGACCCTGAACATCCTAAAAGGCGCATCACAGAAAGACACATAGGATTAACTGAATGGTGCAAATGGCTTAATTGCAAAAAAACTTGCGCATCAAGAATATTATCCGTATTGGTAAAGCATGGTGTTATCACACAGCAATCAATAGGACAAGGTAAGGGTTATATATACGCAATGAACACTTATGTTGAAGAATGGAATGGTAACTGTATTGACAAAGAACACTTACTAAAATGTGTAACTGTTAACCAAATGGATAACAGTAAACCAAATGGTATGTTAACTGTTAACCAAATGGATAACACAACTGTTAACAAAATGGATAACACAACTGTTAACCAAATGGATAACACCAGTGTGCCTGCTAAAGAAAGTATTAAATATAATATATTAAAAGAAACTACTACAAGAAAGGAAAATCCTGTTGTAGTAGTTGGTATTGATGAAATAATATCTTTGTTTGATAAGAATATCGTGAAAGTAAATCCCATCATTATTGCCAAAATAAAATATATAGCAGATAAATATGGCATTGAGCCATTAAATGATGCAATAACTATTGCGGCCACCAAAAAGAAAGGGTTGGATTACATAGAGGGCATCTTGAAAAATAAATCAATGGATAAAGACTTTGAAAATAGAACTTGATTATGATGCTATGAAAGAAGCAGAGCAGGCGCTATTAGCATCTTTATTGATAGAACCGAAGTGGATTGTTCAAGTTAAGCCGCTTGTTAAGCCTGAATACTTTAGTGATTGGCGTAAGGATATAACCAATGCAAATAGGGCCAGATTATTTAAAGGCATGGCTCTTTGCGAACCTTACCCAAACATAATAGTCTTACGCCAGAAAATGATTGAACAAAACCTTTATCACGATGGCGATGCAGAGAAATGGAACAATATGATAAGTGAAATGCCTACTTCATGCGATTGCTTACTATATGCCGATGTTGTTCGTAAGTATTTTGCGCAAAGAATGATGGCGTTAGGTCATCCGGATATAGCAGTTAAAGAGCTATCCAGCAGTAAAACACAGAGGGGGATATGCGTTGAATAAACCAGTTATTAAGGAAAACATAAACTCATACGAGTTGGTTTGGGCAGATGAACAAATCAGTATAAAAGTAGCACGAATACATGAGCAAGCAAGGGGAATTGTGGCGGAGATAACTATAACCTTGCTTACTGGATTCCCGAATAACCATTTACATCAATCCATGTTTAATCTATCGGCTTTATCAGCTAGGGTAGAATTGATAAAATCCCTTAAAAAGACAAGTGCGGATATTGATTGGGATAGTATTATAGAACAACTGTGTGTCTATGTACCACGATTCCATCGCAAGGGTGAACCGGTAGAAACACTTATGTCTGATGAAGATACATCGCCTCCGCAGCAGTTTATAGACCCAATTATACTGGCTGACGAAATCAATATGATATTTGGTGAAGGTGGGACTGGTAAATCGTATTTATCGCTATACCTTGCTTTAAGGGCCGCTAGAGTTGGTGATAGCAATCCAATGAAATTGGGACAACCATTGCAGACCACTTCTACACTATTACTTGATTGGGAGACTAATAAAGCGCAGGTACAATGGCGGTGGCACTCACTAGCTTATGGCATGGGATTACAGGGGATAAATATACCGATAGATTATCGCAGATGCGCCTTGCCATTAGTTGACGATTTAGAAAATATACAGAACATGATACTAGAAAAGAATAGCAAATTTATTATTATAGACAGTGTTGGGGCAGCTTGCGCCAAAGACTTCAATCAACCTGGTATCGCTACGGAGTTTATGAATAGCGTAAGGCGGTTGAATGTCACCACACTTTTAATTCATCATACGTCAAAGGATAGGGAAGGTAGAAAAACACCCTTCGGTTCAGTTTATTTCACTAATGCTTCCCGGTCTATATTTGAAATACAGGAATATCAAGAGCCGAATACCAACGTCAAGAATATCATGTTGAGCCACGTGAAACATAACTACTCTGGAAGAGCAGAACCATTCGGCGCAAAGTTTGTTTTCAACGAAGATAAGACAATAGATATACAACCGCTTGATGTTTCTACCATCCCTGAATTTAATTGCAGATTACCACTAGCGAACCAGATATTGATTTATTTACAAGATAGTGGCTCAAAAAGCATTGAGAAGATTGCGGTGGCATTAAAACTTTTTCCTAGCCGGGTAAAGGCAGTGCTATGTAATAATCCAGATAGATTTTATAGGGTAGAGGTAGGCAAAGGTGAATTGGATAGTATATGGGATGTGAAACTATGAGAAGGTCTACTGACTTCTTGGACTTGCATATTGGACTACCTTTTGAGGATGAAGCATGAAGAGGGTAGGATTGTTAAACTTTGAGCCGAAGTATCGCAACTACGCTTTGGATAAACTGCGTTGTTACTGGCAGATGAAGGGTGCTGAGGTTGAAGATTATTTTGCTCTTTCCTATAACACATACGACAAGATTTACTGCTCGTCTATATTCTCGTGGACTAAAAAGGCTGATATTCCATTTGGTGCTGAAATTGGTGGTACTGGTTTTGGCTCTA
>Ga0265297_10001877_pt1 | contig 45880 bp, 46 predicted proteins | sample Munlanlwell13791_FD_192502 | JGI IMG/M metagenome (GOLD analysis project Ga0265297, IMG submission 192502) | Leachate microbial communities from a municipal landfill in Southern Ontario, Canada - Leachate well 137-91 | ecosystem: Engineered > Solid waste > Landfill > Unclassified | place...
TTTCAAAAAAGGGTGGTGGAGATAGTCAACAGGGGCTTTTCGGCAGCGATGAGATGAAAAAAACGTCTGCTGTAAACATTGAGGGCTTTGGTGCGATTTCGTCCGGTGAGTTTAGTGATGAGCAGTTGCAAAGTTTTGAGAGGCAACTGTTGGGCCTTTCGCTGTCTGCAAAGCCGATCGGGGAGCTTTTGGCAAAGTACAATGGCCAGACGACCCACAAAGTGGGGGAGCTTGAAGAGGCTAATGGTGAGAAGGTGAAGCTGGCACTTGTGGTGGACGAAGTGAGGGTGATAATTACCAAAAAAGGCGGGCAGGAGATGGCTTTTGTGAAGTGTGTAGATGAGACGGGGAGTGCGGAGCTTGTGGTGTTTCCCAGGATTTATTCGGAAACAAGAAGCGTTTGGATGGACAATAATCCGGTTTTGATTGACGGCAAGATTGATAGAAGGGATGAAAAGATTAACGTAATTGTGGATGCTGTTATTACGGAGGAGCAGACTACTGGTGGGAATGAAAGGCTGTTTGTGAATATTCCGGAGGGAACCACACGAGAGCAGTTAGTTAGGCTTCGGGACTTATTGAAAGAAAGTCCGGGAAAGCAGAGGGTGATCTTGAGATTTGAGGCAAGTGGACGGGATGTGTCTTTGCCTTTTGGGGTGAGTTGGAGTGGTAGGCTTGCGCGAATTATCAATGAAATTCTTGAGGTATAAGCTTAGTGCGTATATAATAGCTAGCTATGGCATTGACTGTTAAACATAAGGAAGTTGAATTTGGTGTGGGGGATGTTGTGTGTGTTCATCAAGAGGTGCGGGAAGCGGAGAAGATCAGGACGCAGGTATTTGAGGGGATGGTTATTGGAATAAAGGGACATGGGGACGGAAAAAGCTTTACGGTGAGAAGGATTGGGGCACAGAAAGTTGGGATTGAGAGGATTTTTCCGGTAAATACTCCGGTTGTAAAAGAGGTTGAGGTTATACGGAGGGGAAAAAGAGGAGTAAGAAGGGCTAAGCTGTATTATACGAGGGAGAAGGCTCCTCGTGAGATTGAGAAGATTTATTCAAGAGCTTCAAAGCGCGAGAAGGCGAAGGAGGCTGTGAAGAAAACTTCTAAGAAGAAGTAGTTTGCTATAATGAGTATATAATGTTGGTGCTTGGGATTGATCCAGGGACGGCGACGACTGGGTATGGGCTGATTCAGGTGAATGGCGGCAGTAAGTTTGAAGCTGTTGAGTTTGGGTTGATTGAAACTTCAAAAAATGGTGAGCCCCATAAAAGGCTGGCTTTGATAGAATACGAGCTTACAAAAATTATTAAGATGCATGGCCCTGATGTGATGGCGATTGAGAAGCTTTTTTTTGCAACTAATGCAAAAACTGCCATCAGAGTGGGGCAGGCCCAGGGAGTGATTTTGTTGTGTGCGGCAAAGACCAATTTACCTGTTTTTGAATATGCACCCGGGAGCATTAAAAAGATGATATCCGGAAATGGAAGGGCGGACAAAAAAGAGATGCAGCGGGCACTCCGGAGCTTGTTGGGGGCAGGGGTAAGAAGTAAAAAACATAAAAAGACGCATTTTGATAATGAAGCAGATGCACTGGCGGTGGCGCTTTGTCATGTTTACACAAGTGTTGCCCGCCTACGCTAAGGGCTTCGGCGGGCGAAGGAGGTGATGAAGGATGGCTGTGAAGGTTGGAGAAGTAACGCATTATTACGATAAGATTGGCGTGGCAATTGTGGAACTATTGGCAGACTTGGCTGTTGGGGATAAAGTGAAGTTCCAAAGGGGTGGTGAGGATTTATTTGAGCAGGAAGTTAAGTCAATTCAGGTAGAGCATGAGAATGTTGAGATGGCGCACAAGGGGGATGTGGTAGGATTGAAAGTTGATGAGGAGGTTCGTGAAGGTGCGGAAGTCTTCAAAGAATAGTAGGATAGAGTGGCAGAGCGCGCCTGAAATAAAGAGGCGTGTTGAGGCTATAGTTTCTTCGGCTGGCCTTGATTGGGTAAAAAAAGATAACATCCAATGTGTGAGAAGTACTAGCGCTAATACAAGAGCTGTGGCGAGAATCTGGGGGTTAGGCAGAATTTGGCAAGAGGTGATGGGCTACCCCGCAGGCTACATAATTGAGGTGGTTTCGGAGAAATTTGATAAATTGTCAGATAGAGAGAAGGATAAGGTGTTAATGCATGAGCTGGCACATATCCCGATGAATTTTTCGGGTGCAATGCTTCCCCACCGAAGAAGAGGTAAGGGAAATTTTCACGATAAATTGCGAAAAATGATGGCTGCTTACGATAGAAGAAAATGAAGATAGCTATTGTACATGGTGAACATACGGAGCTTGCAAGAAAGCGGTTTTCGACAATTATTGATAAAGTGCGTTCCCGTGGGTCGGAGATAGTTGAGGTTGATTTGGAGGTGGCCTTGGGTGAACAGATTGTGGCAAGAAGTCTTTTTGGAAGTGAGAGTTTGTTTGTGGTTGAAGAGGTAAGAAAGCTTAGTAAAAAGGATGTGGAGTGGCTGGTTGAGAATATAGAGGGCCTTGAGGGAAATTTATTGGCTTACGGGAAAGGGACGGTGGCTGCAAGCCTCCTTAGGCCTTTTGGGAAAAAGGCGAAAATTGAGAAGTTTGATATCCCTAAGCTTGTTTTTAAGTTTTTGGGAATGATATATCCGGGAAACAGCGGAGAAGTAATAAGGGTATTACATGATATTGTGCGACATGAAGCTGTTGAGTTTGTTTTTGCAATGATGGCGAGCCTTCTTAGGGATTTGTACTGGGTAAGGGTTTCCCCCAGCAGTATCCCCTATCCTTCTTGGAGAGTGGCCAGACTTGAAAGTCAAGCCGGAAAATTTGAGGATGGACAGATAGAAAGGATTATTGGCAGATTGGCTGATATTGATATGAAGGTTAAGACGAGTAGTGCAAATCTTTTGCAGGAGCTTGACCTTTTGATAATTAGCGAATTAGAATGAATGGCATGGCTTTGCAATTAGACACTTCAATTTTTAAAGCCTATGACATCCGCGGAGTTTATCCGGAAAGTTTGAACGAAGAGCTTGCTTATAAGATTGCTGTTTTTTATGCGGATATCTTGAAAAGAGAGAATGGTGATAAGAAGCTTGAGGTTGTGGTCGGGAGAGACATGAGGCTTTCGAGTGTTAGTATACAAAAAAGGGTTATTGGAGGTTTGATCGACTTTGGGGTGGACGTGGTTGATGTTGGGTTAATAAGCACTCCGAGCTTTTATTTTGCCGTTGGATTTTATGGATATGATGGTGGGATACAGGTTTCCGCTTCTCATAATCCATCTGAATATAACGGGCTTAAGATGGTGAGGGGTAGGGCTGTTCCCATGGGAGGAGACAGTGGCATCTATGAGATACGGGATAGAATAGCTTCCGGTGAAGAGATTGAAAAGGCTGATATAAAGGGGGAAGTTATCAGAAAGGAAGGGGTGGTTGTCGATGAGGTTGGTCAGCAAACGAAAGATATTGATGTTGCCCGCATTGCTCCATTTAAGATTGTGGTTGACACTGCGAATGCGATGGCTGTGCTGGATATAGAGGAGGTGTTTAAGATAACAAAGTGTGATGTTATCTACATAAACAAGGAGTTGGATGGGACTTTTCCCAACCACCCTGCGGACCCGCTTAAAGAGGAGAACCTTGAGATGATAAAGAAAAAGGTATTGGATGAGTCGGCGGATCTTGGGATTGCAACCGATGGTGATGGAGACAGATACTTTTTTGTTAATGAAAAAGGTGAGGTGATGCCGCAGCCTATTCTAAGGGGTTTAATGGCCCAAATTGAATTGTCTAAAAGCCCTGGTGCAACCGTTTGTTATGATATTCGGCCGGGTAGAATTACAAGAGATATGATTGAGGAGGCCGGTGGTAAGGGAGTGGTTACAAAGGTTGGGCATTCGCTGATTAAAGAAAAGATGCTTGAGGTGAATGCTGTATTCGGAGGTGAGAGTTCCGGACATTATTTTTACAAATTTGATTATGGGACTTTTGAAGCTCCAATTGTACTGACACTTAAGCTTTTGGAGTATTTGTCTAGGTATGAGTTGAAGCTTTCGCAGGTTGTGGCAAAACACAATAAATATTTTCATTCTGGTGAAATAAACTCGGAGGTGGAGGATAAAGAAGGGAAAATGAGAGAGCTTGCTGATAAATATTCGGACGGGGAAGTTAGCTGGCTTGATGGAGTGACTGTCGAATATCCTGATTTCTGGTTTAATGTGCGAGCAAGCAATACTGAGCCTTTATTAAGACTTAACTTGGAGGCGAAGACAAAAAAGCTTATGGAACAGAAGCGGGATGAGGTTTTGGAAGTAATTAGAGCAAAATGAGTGAAGAGGGTAAACAGAAAGTGATGGAGTCTATAGAGAGCTTGCCGATGCAGGTGGAGCAGGTGTGGGATGATTTCAGGACTGTTACTGTTCCACAAAGCTGTTTTTTGGCGAAAAATATTGTAATTTGCGGGATGGGTGGCTCGGCTCTTGGAGGAAGGATTGCAAAAAGTTTGGTGGGTGAGGAAATTAGAATACCTATGGAGGTTTATACAGAATACGCTATTCCGGCTTATGTTGATGAAAATAGCTTGGTGATCGTCTCGTCATATTCTGGCAATACAGAGGAGACTATAGGCGCTTTTACCGAGGCAAGAGAACGTCACGCGAGAATTTTTGTAATTTCAACCGGGGGAAGGATTGGGGAATATGCAAAAGCTCAAGCAATTCCATCTTATATTTTTAAGCCGAAATATAACCCGAGCGGGCAACCCAGAAATGCATTGGGATACTCTATTTCCTCCGTTTTGGCAATTTTGGCCAGATGTAAATTTGTTGATATTACAATTTCTGATGTTGATGATTTGAGAGGTGAGATGAATAAATTTGATGAGACCATTGGTAAGGAGATGGCTGCGAAATTAAAAGACAGGTTTGCGGTTTTAGTTGCCAGTGAGCATTTGGTGGGAGTAGTACATGCTTTTGCCAATATGCTGAATGAAACCTCTAAAACTTTTTCGGTGCTATATGACATACCGGAGCTTAACCACCATCTTATTGAGGGGCTGGGATATCCAAAGGATTTGGGTAAAAAGAGCCTGTTTATTGTGTTTGAGTCTGGTCTCTACAGTGCGCGGGTAAAACAGATTTATCCGGTGAGCGAGTCTATATTTGAAAAGAATGGAATGGTTGTTGAAAAATATAAAGTTGGTTCAAAGAGCAAGTTGGGGCAGATTTTTGAGGTTTTGATGCTTGGGAGCTGGACTAGTTATTACTTGGCGGAGGAATATGGAGTTAATCCAGTGGAGATACCAGCGATTGCTAACTTCAAAGAACAGATGGCTAAAAGATAATTTGGGTGGTTGATATTGAAGGATTTAGCCAGTAATATGAAATATAATTATGGCTGCCCGAGAGCTTACAGTAGGACTTTCTGAAATTGACAAAAACGATCTTCCGATGGTTGGAGGTAAGGGTGCAAACCTTGGGGAGATGATTAAGGCCGGGTTTCCTGTGCCTCACGGCTTTGCGGTTACGGTTGAATCTTACGATAGGTTTATTGAAGAGAATGACCTGTTTGAAAAAATACAGGATATTTTGAAAGCTACAGATGTTCATGACTCTGATAATTTGCAAGCTGCTTCGAGAAAAATCCAAAAGATAATAGTTGATGGTAGGATCCCGGATGATGTGGCGGCTTCGGTTAAGACTTCTTACCGAAGAGTATCCGGCAGGTTATCCAAAGCTATGGTTGCTGTGCGTTCTAGTGCAACTGCGGAGGATTTGCCGGGTGCGAGTTTTGCTGGGCAGCAGGCAACTTTTTTGAACGTGAGGGGTGAGTCTACCCTTTTACATAAGGTCCGGGAGTGCTGGGCGAGTTTGTTTACGGCACGGGCAATTTTTTATAGGGAGGAGAATAAGATTGCTCACGAAAGGGTGAAAATATCGGTAATTGTGCAGAAGATGATCCAGTCTAGTGTATCCGGTGTGATGTTTACGATTGATCCTGTTAGTAATGAAAAGGACAGGATAATTATTGAGGCTGTTTGGGGGCTTGGAGAGATGATTGTTCAGGGCAGCGTTGTGCCTGACAGATATGTTGTTCAGAAAGAGACTTTTGATATTTTATCCAAAGAAATTTCTGATCAGAGGGTGCAGCTGGTGAAGAGGGGGATTGAGACAAAAGAGGTTGATGTGCCGGTGAGGCTAAGGGAAATCCAAAAGATTACGAACGAGGATATAGTTGAGTTGGCAAAGCTTGGTGATAAGCTTCAGAAACATTATTACTTTCCGCAGGATATTGAATGGGCGAAGGAGGGAAAGAAGCTTTATATAGTCCAGACACGGCCGATTACAACTGTGGAAAAGTCAAAAGTCAAAAGGCAAAGGGCAAAAGAGGGTGACATAGAAACTGCGGAGACACCCATATTGGATGGTATTGCAGCAAGCCCGGGGATTGGGACCGGACAAGTGGTAATTGTGCATAAACCTTCTGAAATAAACAGGGTGAAAAGCGGTGATGTACTGGTAGCTGAGATGACAAGCCCGGATTATGTGCCTGCAATGAAGCGGGCGAGTGCAATTGTTACTAATGAGGGGGGGATGACAAGCCACGCGGCGATTGTGTCGAGGGAGCTTGGAATTCCCTGTGTTGTGGGTACAGGTGAGGCTACACAGAAACTTAAAGAGGAGACTGTTGTGACTGTAGACGGGGCTTTAGGAAAGGTTTATTTGGGAGGGAAGGTGAAGGTTATTGAGCAGAAAAAACCGAAGAAGGAGAAGGTTGTAAAGACAAAAACAGCGACAAGACTGTATGTGAACCTTGCGGAGCTTGAGCTTGCAGAAAAGACCGCTAAATTGCGGGTTGATGGAGTGGGGCTATTAAGGGCGGAGTTTATGATAGCTGGAATTGGGATGCACCCGAAAGAGGCGATAAAGAGGAGGAAGCAAAAAGTTTTTGTTAAAAAGTTGGAAAATGGATTGACAAAGTTTTGTAAAGCCTTTGCTCCGAGGCCGGTGGTTTATCGTACGACGGACTTTAAGACAAATGAATACAGAAGCCTTCCCGGCGGTGAGGCTTGGGAACCGGAGGAACCGAACCCGATGTTAGGATATAGAGGCGCTTACAGATATATTGCTGATCCTGAAGTATTTAATTTGGAACTGCAGGCAATAAAAAGGGTGAGGAAGAAATATGACAATTTGTGGGTGATGATCCCTTTTGTGCGCTCACCTGAAGAGCTTAGAAAGGTACGAAGATTGGTTGCTTCGGAGGGTTTGTTTGAGTCAACGAGCTTCAAGTTTTGGATGATGGTAGAGCTGCCCGTAAACGTGATAAGACTGAAACAGTTTATCGAAGTGGGAATTGATGGGGTATCTATTGGATCGAATGATTTGACGATGCTTCTTTTGGGGACTGATAGGGATAATTCAGAAGTGGCACAGGCCTTTGATGAGCGCGCTCCTGTTGTTGATTGGGCACTTCGAAGAGTAATTAAAACTTGTAATAAATATGGGGTGAGCTCTTCTATTTGCGGGCAAGCACCATCAACTTATGACGATTTGGTTGAGAAGTTAGTCAGATATGGGATAACGAGTATTTCGGTGAACCCAGATGCCGTAAACAGGGTACGTGGGGTGATTGCAGAGGCCGAAAAAAGATTGTAAGCTTAGTTATGGCCACAATATCAAATATCTGGGCGAGGGAGATATTAGATTCAAGAGGCAATCCCACGCTGGAGGCTGCTTGCAAGCTGGATAGTGGTTTTGTAGCTGTTTCTTCCGTGCCATCTGGTGCCTCGACGGGTACGCATGAAGCTTTAGAGCTTCGTGATGGAGATCCACAAAGATACAAAGGTAAAGGGGTACTTAAAGCTGTTGAAAATGTTAACAAGGTTTTGGGGCCTGCAATAGTTGGGATGGACCCTACTCGGCAAATTGAGATTGATAATAAGCTGCGACAGCTGGATGGGACGGAGAATAAAAGTAAGCTTGGAGCTAACAGTATTTTGGTTGTGAGTATGGTTGTGACAAAAGCGGCAGCGGCAGCCTCTGGGATGAGCCTGTATCAGTGGGTGCAGGCGTTGAGCCAAGCTATTGGGCTTGAGACGAAACTGCGAGTGCCCACACCGATATTTAATATGATAAACGGGGGACTTCATGGGGCGGGAAATTTGGATTTTCAGGAATTTTTTGTTATTCCTGCTACTACAAAGACTTATAGTCAAGGACTACAGGCAGGTGTGGAGATATATTTGGATTTGGGGCAAACTTTGGCCAGGCAGGGTGCAATTCATTCTGTTGGAGATGAGGGTGGTTATGCTCCGAACTTATTTACCAATGCAGATGCTCTCGAGACACTTTTGAATACCATACGCCAGACAGGCCAGACGATGGGGCGAGATGTTTTTTTGGGACTGGATGTTGCGGCAAATTCTTTTTACAAGGACGGAACTTATTCGATTAGGGATAAGTCGGCTCCTCTTCATGAAGATGCAATGATTGAGTATTACAAAAGCTTAAATGAGGAGTATCATCTGGCAATTTTGGAGGACCCGCTTCATGAGGATTCTTGGGCGGGGTGGAAAAAATTGTACCAGAGCCTTGGGGGGGAGGTTTTGATTGTGGGGGATGATATATTGGTGACTAATCCTAAGCATGTACAGAGGGCAATTGCTGAAAAGGCGTGCAACGCGATACTTGTAAAACCCAATCAGATAGGTACGGTTAGTGAGACTATTGAAGTGTGTAAAATGGTCAGAGCAGCTGACTGGAAGATTGTTGTCTCGCACAGGTCTGGTGAAACAAATGATTGGTTTATTGCGGACTTTGCGGTTGGAATGGGCGCAGATTATGTTAAGTTCGGAGCACCCGCCAGAGGTGAGCGAGTGGCAAAGTATAACAGACTTTCTTCTATTGAGGTAGAACTTGCACAGACGCTTTAATGAAAGAGGGTAGGCCGGATTTTCTAATATTGGCTGTGATGGATGGCTGGGGATTAGCTTCGGATGGGCCCGGAAACGCGGTAACGCAGGCCGATACTCGCAATGTTGACAGGTTTTGGATGAGTTGCCCTCATACACAGTTGAGAGCATCGGGTGAGGCGGTGGGTCTGCCTCGGGGTGAGGCTGGAAATACTGAAACGGGACATCTTAATTTAGGCGCCGGAAGGATCGTTTATCAGTATTTGGCAAGGATAAATATGTCAATAGCTGATGGCAGCTTTCATGAGAACAAGGCGTTGGTTGCGGCAGTGGAGCATGCAAAGACAAATAATTCGAATCTTCATATAATGGGGCTTGTCGGGGCAGGAGGAGTGCATTCTAATATAGAGCATTTGTTTGCTTTGATTAGTTTGGCCAAAACTCGGAGACTTACGCGGGTATGTCTTCATTTGTTTACTGACGGAAGAGATTCTCCTCCGAATGCTGCAAAGACTTATCTTGAGCAGGTGATGGCAGCAACGAGTAAAGAGGGAGTGGGCAAAATTGCCACTATCATGGGGAGGTATTGGGCGATGGACCGGGACAGAAGATGGGACAGAACCGCAAAGGCGTATTTTGCAATGACTGCAGGTGAGGGCAAGAAAGCAACTGATGTAATGGCGGCTATAGATGAGTCTTATGCGGAAGGTAAAACAGATGAGTTTATTGAACCCGTGGTAATGTTTGATGGGGATAAGCCCGTTGGTTTGGTTGGTAATAATGACGCTGTTATTTTTTTTAATTTTCGGATTGATAGGCCGAGGCAATTGACTGCGGCATTTGTGATACAAGATTTTGAGCCGGAAAATGTGAAAATTGAGGATGATCCATACATGGAGGAGTATGAAAAAACCCATATTACCGGCAAGATTGAGGGTTATCAGAGCTTGTTTGAAAGAGGACCGGCCTTGGATAACCTTAACTTTACTACAATGACCAGTTACAGTATTGGGTTAATTGAAGCGGGTGCGCATCCTGCCTTCGAGCCGGAGATAATAGATATGCCGCTTGGTAAGGTTATTTCATCAACTGGGGGGCTGCAGCTTCGAATGGCTGAGAGCGAAAAGGAGAGGTTTGTTACGTATTATTTTAACGGGCAGACGAAGGATATATTTCCCGGCGAGCAGAGATTGATTATTCCGTCTCCTAACGTGGCAACTTATGATTTGAAGCCGGAAATGAGTGCGAATGAGATTACCGACACTCTTTTGGCAAAATTGCCCACGGCGGAGTACAAATTTGTACTGGTTAATTATGCAAATCCGGATATGGTGGGGCATACCGGAAGCATTGGTCCTGCGAAGGTAGCCTGTGAAACGGTAGATAACTGTATCGGGAGACTGGCAGAATATGTTTTGGCAAGAAACGGGGTTTTGGTGGTGACCGCTGATCACGGTAATGCGGAGGAGATGATTAATCTGGACACAGGATCTGTTAACACAGAGCATAGTAGAAACAACGTACCCTTTATTGTCGTCGGAAGGCGTTTTTTGGGTAAAGCTTACACTTTGCCGGCCGGAATTTTGGCGGATGTTGCCCCGACTTGTTTGGCTCTTTTGGGAATTGATGTGCCTCAATCTATGTCCGGGAGAAATTTAATGGCGGAGCTTCTTGATGTGACGAGGCCTTAGTTATTTTTGTCGTAGCGGCGAATTAGGCCCACAACTTTTCCCTGGATTGTGACGTTTTTAGCAAAAATCGGGGCCATTTGGGCGTTTGCAGGCTCGAGACGAATCCGGGTTGCTTCTTTGAAAAATCTTTTAAGTGTGGCGAAGCCGTTTTCCAAAAGTGCAACGACTATATCGCCGTTATTGGCGGTTTCGGTGGCCTCGATGATGACATGATCGCCGTCGCGGATTTGTTCTTCAATCATGGAGTTACCTCGGACTTGAAGGACATAAATGTTTCGGTTGCCCTTGATAAATGAAGGTGAGATTTCAAGCTTGGCATTTGGATCCGTGTGTGGTTCTATTGGAGCACCTGCTGCAATAAAGCCCAGGATGGGGACTTCGACGGCTTTTTCGCCGGTAAAATTTAAGTCACTGTTAACAAGTTTTATTGAGCGATTCTTGCCGGGTGTTCTTTTGATAAGCTTTTTGGCCTCAAGTGCCTGGAGGTGTTCATGGACTGTGGCAAGGGAGCTGACGCCGATGGCTTGGGCGATTTGGGATAGGGTGGGTGCGGAGCCGGATGATTGCATGTACTGGGATAGAAAGTCCAGGATCTGTCGTTGTTTTTTATAAATGACTGGTGGCATATTTCGTGATAAGCGATACGAGAAACGTGTTACGTTCAGAGTACTAATAAAACCCGAAGATGTCAAGAGCTATTTTTATTAAACTTGTTGATTATGTTACAGCGTACTGTTACATGGTAACAAAGAAATGAATCAATACACCAAAAATATATGGAAATTTGTTACCACCATGCTGTTTGTATATAATGTGTGCAAATGTGCCCAGAACACGCCCGTATAGGAATTGTTGATGATGATGTGGATGTAAGAGAGTCTATTAGACGTTTTCTACGTATGAGTGGGCACGAAGTGGTTGCTGAGGCGGGTAGTTTGAAGGAGGCTCTTTTGCTTGCCAGTAGACTGAACTATTTGGATGTGGAGGTTTTGTTGCTTGACGGTAATTTGGGAGAGTCTAACGAGGATTGGAGAGAGGTTTTGGAGGCAGTATCCCACTATGCTCCTGGGGTGAAAGTAGTAGCATTTTCTTCGAATCCGATGGATGATCCAAGAGTTGTTAAATTTGAAAAATTTAATCAACCGAGTGAACTTGGTGCTCTAATATCAAAGTTATAAATTCTTCTTGGCGGTGTACTTTCGGTAATTTTATGGGTATTATTAGTAGTCATGAAGAAGTTTGAACTGAAGGCTAACTACAAAGCTACGGTTGATCAGCAGAAAGCAATAGAGGAGCTTGCGGAAGGTATTGAGAAGGGTAAGCAATATCAGGTTTTGTTGGGGGTGACGGGAAGCGGAAAGACTTTTACGGCTGCGAACGTTATAGAGAAATTACAAAGACCAACGCTAATTATTTCTCATAACAAAACATTGGCTGCCCAGCTTTATCAGGAATTTCGTGACTTTTTTCCTGAAAATGCCGTGAGCTACTTTGTGTCTTACTATGATTACTATCAGCCGGAAGCCTACATCCCAAGCACAGACACCTATATAGAGAAGGACTCGGATATAAATGAGCTTATTGACAAGCTTCGGCTGGCTGCAACAACAAATATTTTAACCAGGCGGGATACGATAATTATCGCTTCGGTTTCGTGTATTTATAATATTGGCTCTCCGAAGGAGTATGGAAGCTTTATTTTTGAACTGGGGCGGGGAATGAAGGTTGATAGAAGGCAAATCATGGATAGACTAATTGATCTTCAGTACGCCCGGGCCGATTATGGATTTCATAGGGGGACATTTAGGGCAATGGGAGACAGGATTGATGTGTATCCTGCTTACCTTGATATTGCGGTTAACTTAGAACTTGAGGGGGGTAAAATAATAAATATTTCTACAAGTGACCCAGTTTCGGGAGAAAAGATTGAGGGTACGCACGAAAATTACGTGATTTACCCTGCAAAGCATTTTGTGACTGATCCTACTAAAAATAAGAAAGTATTTGAAGAGATTGGGAAGGATTTGATGGAAAGAGTGGCAGAGTTGAAAAAGGAAGGAAAAGAACTTGAGGCTCATAGGCTAAAGCAAAAGGTTACATATGATTTGGAGATGATAGCCGAGCTTGGGTATGTCAAGGGGATTGAGAATTATTCGAGATATTTTGATGGCAGAAAGAGTGGGGATGCCCCTTTTTCACTTTTGGATTACTTTAATGATCCATATGGGAAGCAGTGGCTGGTTTTTGTGGACGAAAGCCATATTACTTTTCCTCAGATACGGGGAATGTATAACGGGGATTTGTCGCGTAAAAAGACGCTGATTGATTATGGATTTAGGCTGCCTGCAGCGCTTGATAACAGGCCGCTTACTTTTGAGGAGTTTATGAGGAGGATCCCAAATTTTATTGCAACTAGTGCAACACCCAGTGACTGGGAAGTTTCGATGGCGAAGCAGAGTGCTAATGGCCTAAGGACTACAGACTACGGAAAGACAAAAAGGTCTATAGACAGTAGTCAGTATGCAGTGGACGGAGTTGTGCAACAACTCCTAAGGCCTACTGGGATAGTTGATCCGAAAGTTGAGATTAGGCCGGTTGAGAAACAGGTGGCTGATGTTGCCGAGGAAATAAAGAGACGGGTAGAGAAGGGCGAGCGGACACTGGTGACTACTTTGACTAAAAGAACTGCGGAGGATTTAAGTGAATTTTTGGCCCAAAAGGGATTGAAGGTGCACTACTTGCATTCTGATGTAGATACTTTGGAGCGAAGTGATATTTTGGATGATTTGAGACGAGGGAATTACGACTGTTTGGTTGGGATAAATTTGCTAAGGGAGGGCTTGGATTTGCCGGAGGTGAGCCTGGTTGCGATACTGGACGCCGATAAGGAAGGTTTTTTAAGAAGTGACGTGACACTTGTTCAGACGATGGGGAGGGCGGCCAGGCATATGAACGGGGAGGTTATTATGTATGCGGACAAGATTACCGGTTCGATGAAACGGGCACTTGAGGAGGTAGAGAGAAGAAGGAAGTATCAGCTTAAGATGAATAAGAAGTTGGGAATAGTGCCGAGTTCAATATCTAAGCCTATCCGCGAAAGACTCGTTGAAGCTGATAAGGAGGCTTTTGATCCATTAGGGAAAGCAGATTCCACTTATTATAAATTGCCTGAAATTGATGTCGAGGCGTTGACACCAATGGATAAAAAGAAATTAGTTAGAAAGCTTAAGCGGGAGATGAGATTGGCTGCGGATGATCTGAATTTTGAGCTGGCAATTGAGATTCGGGACAAAGTGAGGGAGTTGGAAACAGAGTGATCGTCATGTTACTGTGTACTGTTACGCTGTAACATTGTACTAGTACAGTAGTGGTCTTCACTTTTGGGTATTTTATGGTTGTGAACAAATATGTATAATTTTAATTCATGGAAAATGTAATAAAAATAAGGGGGGCGAGACAACATAACCTGAAGGATGTGAACTTAGATATTCCCAAAAATAAACTGGTTGTTTTTACGGGAGTTTCGGGTAGCGGGAAAAGTTCGATGGCTTTTGACACGATTTATGCAGAAGGGCAAAGAAGGTATGTTGAGTCTTTGTCCAGTTATGCCAGGCAGTTTCTGGGAGTGATGAGCAAGCCCGATGTTGATTTGATTGAAGGGCTTTCACCCGCAATTTCTATAGATCAGAAAACCGTTTCGCATAACCCCCGCTCTACAGTTGGGACTGTTACCGAGATTTATGACTATTTGAGGCTATTGTTTGCTCGGGTTGGGCATCCGCATTGCCCCGTTTGCGGAAGGGAAATTTCGAGCCAATCCGTGGAGCAGATTGTTGAGGCCGTTATGGCGAGGGTTGAAGCGGGACTAATAAAAGAAAAGAAGTTTAGGTTTTATATATTAAGCCGTGTGGTTTCTGATAAAAAGGGCGAGTTTAGCGGACTATTTGAGAACTTAAGAGCTAAAGGATTTAGCAGGGTACGGGTTGATGGGCAAATGTACGAGCTTGATGATGAGGTGGCGCTTATTAAAACTAATAAGCACACAATAGATGTTGTTGTTGATAGAATTAGTCTGACTGACGGGGAGATCAAAGAGGATTTATATAAAAAAAGCTTGGAGAGTAGATTAAACGATTCGATAGAGAAGGCTTTGCAGCTGTCTGATGGATTGTGTCTTATAAGTGAGGTAAAGGACAGTGGATTTGAATTCCCGGATAAGCCTAAAGACTTTGAGGATCATTTGTACTCTGAAAGATTCGCCTGCCCCGTCGATAACATCAGTTTGCCTGAAATTGAACCAAGAATGTTTTCGTTTAACTCGCCGCATGGGGCTTGCCCTGAATGTATGGGGATCGGGAGGATTTTGAGAGTTGAACCTGATTTAGTTTTTTCGGGCGAGCTTACAGTTGCGGAAGGCGGGATATTGCCTTTTTCGGCGATGAGCGAGAGAGAAACTTGGTACACAAGACTTATTAAGGTTGTATGTTCTGAAAACGGGATTGATATGCAAACTCCTGTTAAGCAGTTGGGGGAGCGTGATATTAAGATTCTGCTTGAGGGAACTGGAAAAAGAACTTACGAAGTGTTTGGTGAAAATAGGTTTGGAAGAAAAACTACAATTTGGGAGAGATTTGATGGGATAGTGGCGGAGCTGACAAGAAGATATGCCAGCACCGAGAGTGATTATGTTAGAAACGCCATACAGCGGTACATGAGGGAGATTGTCTGCCCGGTATGCGGCGGGGCGAGACTTAAAAAGGAGGCGCTGGGTGTAGCTGTTGAGGGAAAAAGTATTGCCGAGGTGTCGCAGTTTGCCATTGATGAGCTCTACGCGTGGGTGGGTGGTCTAGACGAGAAGCTAAATGTACGGGAGAGGCAAATCGGAAGCTTGGTTATTAAGGAGATTTTGACGAGGCTAAATTTCCTGAAAAGTGTGGGGGTGGAATATTTGACTTTGGCGCGCGGCGCCTCAACTTTGGCGGGTGGGGAGGCACAAAGAATTAGACTAGCAAGCCAAATTGGTTCAGGGTTGACGGGAGTTCTTTACGTATTGGATGAGCCTACGATTGGGCTTCACCCGAGAGACAGCGGGAAACTTATAGAGACGCTTAAGAGTTTAAGAGATTTGGGAAATAGCGTTGTTGTGGTGGAGCATGACCGTGACATGATAAAAGCCGCTGATCAAATTGTGGATTTTGGGCCGGGAGCCGGAAAAAGGGGCGGGGCGGTAGTGTGCATGGGAGAAATTAAACAGATTATGGCTAACAAGGCAAGCATTACAGGAAAGTATTTGTCCGGCAAAAGAAAAATAAGTGTGAAAAGAGTGAAAAGTAATGGAGAGATTAGAGGAGAATTGAAACTAATTGGGGCAAGCCAGAATAATTTAAAGGGGATTACTCTGACGATCCCGCTTGGGAAGTTTGTTGTAGTTACTGGGGTTTCTGGGTCCGGTAAGTCTAGTTTGGTGGTGGATACTTTGTATCATGCTGTGTCGAAAGAGCTTAATCCTTATCATCGTGAAACCGCAGGTGAGCATAAAAGGATTGAAGGGGTTGATAAAATTGACGGAGTGGTTTTGATAGATCAGTCACCCATAGGTAGGACCCCGAGAAGCAATCCCGCGACTTACACTAAAATATTTGACTTGATACGGGCGATATATGCTTCCACTCGCGAGGCGAAAGTAAATGGTTATAAGCCGGGGAGGTTTTCTTTCAATGTTAAGGGAGGAAGGTGCGAGGCTTGCGAGGGTCAGGGGCAGATTAAAATCGAGATGCAATTTATGGCTGATATCTGGGTCCCGTGTGAGGTGTGCGGCGGAAAGCGATACAACAGTCAAACCCTTGATGTGGGTTATCATGGTAAAAACATTGCCGAGGTATTGCAGATGAACGTGAGTGAGGCTAAAGAATTTTTTCATTTAAACGGCGGGGTTGTCAGAAAATTAGAAACACTTGAGGCTGTGGGTCTTGACTATATGGAATTGGGGCAGCCGGCCACCACAATGAGCGGCGGTGAGGCACAAAGAATTAAGTTGGCGGCGGAGCTGGGGAAGCTAAAAACAGGAAAAACATTATATATATTGGATGAGCCGACAACGGGGCTTCACTTTGCGGATTTAGAAAAGCTGTTGCAAGTTTTGAGGATTTTGGTGGATCGAGGAAACACCGTAGTTGTTATTGAACATAATTTAGATGTGATCGCAAATGCTGATTGGATAGTTGATTTGGGGCCGGAGGGTGGTGAGAAAGGCGGAGAGATTGTTGCAGTCGGGAGGCCAGGTGATATTAAGGTTAATACCAAATCTTATACTGGAGTTGCATTAAATGCGTAAGGCTTGCTTTTTGCTAATATTTTTTTTGGTTTTTTTTGTTTTTGTGCGTGGTGCAAGTGCGGAAGGTGAGTTTTACACTTTTGTCGAGGCAAGTTATACATTGACCGCAGATGGTGGTGTAAATGTCCAGTATGATATTGAGCTGGAGAATGCAACCGATGGGCGGTACCCGAGCAGTTATAAATTGGTTTTAGAATCTTCCCAACCCGATGAGATAGTAGTTTGGGAAGGCAATAACCGGCTTGATTACAGGATGACTAAGACCGCAAGTGGTAGTGAGATTGAGTTTGACTTCAAGAACCCAGCGGTTGGCAGGGGTGGGGTGAGCAGATTTAGCATTCAAATGGTTGATCATGGCTTGGCCCAGCATACGGGGGAGGTTTGGGAGATTTATTTGCCAAAACTTGCAAGCTTGGCAGACTTTAATTCGTATAGGGTGAAGCTTTCTGTGCCTGAAGAGTTTGGAAATGCATCATATGTGTCGCCTGAAGCACTGGAGAGGTCTAGTGAGGGCGGGATGAATATTTATAGGTTTAGTTTAGATACCAGCGGCGAAGGTGTAACGGCCGCTTTTGGAGAGTTTCAGGCATTTGGGTTTGATTTGACTTATCACTTGTCCAACTCCAACCAACGAGAAGAGGTTGTTGAGATTGCGATAGTGCCGGATACCGCATTCCAGCGGGTTTACTATGACTCAATACGGCCTGTGCCAATGGATATTTATGTGACAGAAGAAGGAAATTGGATGGCTAAGTACAAGTTGGCTGCAAATGAACGTATGGATGTGAAGATAGCTGGCAAAGTGAAGCTTTATAGTAGCGGGGCGGAGTTAATTGGATATTCAAGCACGGTACTGGAGAAGAACCTTAAGCCAAGCAAGTATTGGCAAAGTGATAATGAGCAGATAAAAAATTTGGCGAGCCAGCTTGCGAGTCCTAGGGCGATTTATGATTGGGTGGTTGATAGATTGGAATATGACTATGCAAGGGTGGGAAGCGAGGTTGAAAGAAGGGGTGCACTTGGCGCTTTGGAAAACCCCAGCTCTTCAATTTGTATGGAATATACGGATCTTTTTATAGCTTTGGCACGCTCGGCTGGAATCCCCGCCCGGGAGGTAAACGGCTATGCCTACACTGATAATCCTGAAATTCAACCCCTGGGTTTAGTATTGGATGTATTACACGCTTGGCCGGAGTACTGGGATTTTGAGCGAGAGACATGGATCCCTGTTGATCCTACTTGGGAGGATACGACCGGAGGAGTTGACTATTTTAACAAACTGGACCTGCGGCATATTAGTTTTGTAATTCATGGGTTTGATCCGACAAAACCAAATCCTCCGGGTTCGTATAAGTTGGGGGATAATCCCCAAAAAGATGTTTACGTTTCGCATGTTGATAAATTTGGGGCCAGTGAGGGTGCTCTTCAGGTTGATTTGAAGGCTGCCCGTGGGCTTTATTTTGCGAAGAAAAAGCTTACCGGTGTGATATATAACCCCGGTCCAACCGCTTTGTATGACAAACAGTTTGATTTGTACTTTGGTGAGCAGAGGGTTGGGCAATATAGTTATGAGGTTATACCTGCGTATTCCACGAAACTTATTGACGTTGAGGTGCCGATGAAGTTTTTGGAGGCTAATGCGGGACATGTTTCTTTAGTTGGGGACTCTGTTAGCGTATATGAATTTAACCATGGAAAAGAAACTTTGGTGAGCTTGATAATTGTATTTGGTACACTAGGCTTGATTTCGGCTATAGCTGTTTTTGTGATATGGAAAAGAAAGTAAAGAATTTTCCACGCTTGCCCGGAGTATATTTGTTTAAAGGTGGAGATGGTGAAGTATTATATGTAGGCAAGGCTAAAAGCTTGAAGGATAGGGTTTCATCTTATTTTACAAACAGGCTTGAAGCAAAAACAATGGCAATGGTTGCGGAGGCCGTGGATGTTGAATACATTTTAGTTGATTCGGATTTTGAGGCTAGTTTGTTGGAGGCTAATATAGTTGGTGAAAAGCAGCCGAGGTACAATATTCAGCTTAAAGACGGCAAGACGCCCCTTTATATTGGAATAACCGCAGAGAAGTACCCCAGAATTGTTACTTTAAGAAAGACCCAACTTGAGACTGTGAAACTAAAAAAAGTGTTCGGGCCGTATTTGAACTCGACTACGGTAAGGCGTGTCTTAAAAATGCTTCGAAGAAGCTTTGCATACAGCACGCATAGACCAACAAAAAGACCCTGTATCTATAGCCAGTTGGGCTTGTGTAAGCCTTGTCCGTCTTTGGTTGAGAACGCGGAAGGTGAGGCGAAGGATAAATTGTACAAAAAATATAAGAAAAATGTTTCAAATGTTATCAGAAGCTTGTCTGGGAATAAGAAATCTGTAATTACCGATCTATTGCGCGACATGAAGGAGGCGAGCTTGAGGGAAGATTTTGAGGAGGCGATGGATGTGATGCGAAGCCTGCAAAGCTTTGAGTATATTATGACACAGAGTAGACCGACAGATGGGTATCTGGAGGATCCTAATTTACTGGAGGATATTAGGGCTGGGGAGATGGGTGAGCTTAAAAAGTTAATTGGTAAGTATTTAAGGCTTGATAAACTTACCAGAATTGAGTGTTTTGATGTTGCCCATTTGGCTGGTTCATATCCTACGGCTTCGATGGTGGTTTTTGTTGACGGCAACCCCGATAAAAGCTTGTATAGGCATTTTAGGATTTGGAATAGACTTGCCCGGTCAGACACCGATGCTATGAGAGAGGTAATGCGGCGGAGGAAAAAACATTTTGAGGATTGGGGAAGGCCTGATCTGATAATAGTTGATGGGGGTAAGGGGCAAGTGGGAGTTGCCCGTGAGGTTATAGATGGTGTGGCTATTGTTGGGCTTGCAAAGAGATTTGAAAGGCTGGTTATTTGGCATAACGGCGAATATAAAACAGAAACTCCAAAGGGCGCAGCTTTGAATTTAGTACAGAGATTGCGGGACGAGGCCCACAGGTTTTCGAGGCGCTACCATCATAAACTTGTGTCGAAGGCAATTGTTGGATAAGATTAGCTTATGAAAAAGATTCTTCGTATAATTGTGTTTGAGCTTATTGTTTTATATATAGTATCTCAAGTTGCGAGCGGAATGGTGTTTAAGAATGGGATTCAGAGTTTTTTGATTGCAGGGGCGGCTTTAGCCGGAGCAACCTTTGTGATTAAGCCGATTATTAATTTGATACTTCTTCCCGTAAACATGATCACGTTTAACCTTTTTAGGTGGGTGAGCCATGCGATAGTTTTGTTTTTGGTTGATTTGGTTTTAGATGAATTTGAAGTGGCCGGATTTGGCTTTGCGGGGGTTGTAATTGGCAGTTTTAAAATTGACCCGATAACAATTCAGAAAGGAATTTTGCCTTATATAGTTTTTGCGTTTATAATTGCGATTGTTATTGGGTTTTTGCAGTGGATTAGAAAATGAACGGATTTATTCTTATATTACAGACGTTTGCAGCGGCGGTGTTGATTGTGTTTATCATTGTGCAGGTTAAGGGTACCGGTTTTGGCAGGGTTTGGGGAGCACAGGCGTCTTTTGCCAGGCGAGGCTTGGAGCGGCTAGTTTTTAGGGCTACGTTTGTGGTTTCGGGCCTTTTTATAGTATTAAGCATCTTGGCTCTTCTGGCCTAGGATGAATATCAAATATTACATTCGTTTAGTTGCGGCTTTTCTAGTAAGATTCAAGGCTTTGATTGCGGTCGGGATTGTTATAGGGATTTTGGTCTTTTTGGTTTTTAGGTTTGTTTTTCCAAGGTTTGTTACACAGGATGTTGAGCGGATAGGGATCGCCGGAAGGTTTTCTACCGATAGTTTGCCGAAAAGCGTGGTGGAGCAGGTTAGTATGGGCTTGACCAAAGTTAACAAGTCGGGTGAGGCAACAGCGGGGCTTGCGCAATCGTGGGTTGAGGATGAAGACGGCAAGATATGGCGATTTAGTTTGGGAGAGCACAGATGGCAAGACGGAAAAAAGGTGAGCTCTGCTGACATTGATTATAACTTTGAGGACGTTGGAGTTAGAAGGCCGGATGATAAAACGATTGAGTTTGAATTGAAATCCGGTTTTTCACCTTTTCCTCTGGTTGTTTCAAGGGTTGTTTTTAGAAAGGGCCTTTTGGGTACGGGCGAATGGAGGGTTGGTAATGTTGAGTTTGTCGGTAACTATATTCGAAGTTTGACACTTAAAAACGGCAGCAATAGCAGAAAGGTGTACAAATTTTACCCAAGTGAGGATCAAGTGAAGTTGGCATTTAAACTTGGGCAAATTGACAAGATGGTTGAGTTGATTAGTTCCAAGCCTTTTGACGAATGGAGCACGGTAGAGGTGGATGAAATAGTAAACTATAGCCGATTTGTTGGGGTTTTTTATAATACTGAAGATGAGATTTTGGCTTCTAAAAGCTTCAGACAGGCGTTGAGTTATGCAATAGATAAAGATAGTTTTGAGGGACCTAGGGCGACTGGGCCCATCTCGCCGTATTCATGGGCGTATAACCCACAGGTAAAAGGGTACGACTATGATGTTGGCCGGGCAAAAGAGCTGTTGGAGGATACGGCCGACATTAAACTTGTGACTACGCCACCTCTTTTGGACATTGCAGAGAAGGTTGCGGGCTATTGGAGAGAGATTGGTGTAGCTACGACTGTGCAGGTGACCTCGGTGGTGCCGGAGGAGTTCCAGGCATTTTTGGTTATGTATGATATTCCTGCGGACCCCGATCAGTACTCGACTTGGCATTCGGAGCAATTTGGGACTAATATTTCGAGGTATAAAAACCCGAGAATTGATAAGCTTTTGGAAGACGGGAGGCTGGAAATGGATATGGATGAGCGTAAAAAGATTTATCTGGATTTTCAGAGATTTTTGCTGGAGGACAGCCCTGCTACTTTCCTTTTCCACCCCGTTTCATATACTGTAAGTAGGAGGTAACTTTATTGCGCACTTGCCCGAAGTTTTTTTTAGACATAAAGCGTGAGGATTTGTGCGAGAAGCTGACGTTGAGTAGCCCTTGGGTGTACTACTCGATGGAGCTTGGGATTGATGGGTTGAGATTTGCCGGAGGGTTGGGGATATTGGCGGGGGATATTGCCGCGCAATGCTCAAAGATGAATGTGCCTTTTTGGGGAGTTACGTTGTTTTATCCGGTGTGTTCTACACAAACTTTTGAGGGTAAATTTAGCCCGCAGGATACTTCTTTGTGTATATTTGATCCAAAACAGATTGGTTTTGAGAAATGTGATGAGGTTTTGGTATATGCCAATCAGGATGAAATTAAGCTTGATGTTTATAAGAAGAGTAGGGGGTCCAGTAGTATCCTTGCTCTAAGCGAGCCGGGGCTGGGGGAGCTTTACCAAGGCGAGAAGGAGAGCGATCACAGACTATATCAGGAGGTAGTTTTGGGGTTTGCCGGTCATGCTGCGTTGAAGGCAGCAGGTGTGGCCCCGGCGATACTGCATTTGAATGAGGCCGCGACGGTTTTTGCTGCTTTGGCGGAGCTGGATAGTGTTTGTAAGGAAAGTGATGATTTGAACGAAGCGATTGATAAAGTGAGGGCAAAAACTGTATTTACCAACCACACTTTGGTTGCCGCTGCAGTAGCTGTTTTTAGTAGAAATCAAGTGGAAAGATTTGTCTATGGAAATCTGCAGAGCAATAAAGTTAAGAGCTTTTTGGATATGCTACTTCAGGAGGGAGGGGATAAGTTAAACCTTTCGAGCCTGGCTATAACACTTTCCGGGAATGTGAATTCGGTGAGCAAGCTTCATGGCAGGATTGCAACAGGTCAGTTTTATTCGTCTGATGGTTCATTGGTTGATTTTAAACCCGTGACAAATGGTATTTTTTTGGACCGTTGGGTAAGCGATGAGATACTCGATATTTATCATGGTAACAGTGTTTTGGACGATTATGATTTGCCAAAGAAGGGATTCGAGAAGATTATAAGTGGACTAGAACAACAGAGATTGGTTGACGCCAAAGATGCTGCGAGAGGTCGGCTTCGGGCGTATCTGAGGGATAGCAGGCTTGATAATTATGGAAATAAAGTTGATATTGGCGATGAGGTAAAGATTGTTAGTTGGGCCAGAAGACTTGTTGATTATAAAAGGCCAAAAATGATGTTTGACAAGCCTGATAAGCTTGCAGAAGTTTTGGAACGGCACAACATGTACGTTTTAATATCCGGCAAAAGCCATCCCGGAGATGAAGCCATGAGGGATGAGATTAGACATATTTTGTCTACTTCGTATAACGCTCCTATTTTGGAAAAAAGAGTACATTATTTGCAGGATTATGATGAGGAGTTGGCACTAATGCTTGTAAGCGGAAGTGATGTTTGGCTTAATACGCCGATTGTGGGGATGGAGGCGTGCGGCACATCAATTTGGAAAGCAATGGTGAACATGACAATTTTGATCTCAACCATTGATGGAGGAGCGGCCGATATTGAGCCGCCCGAATATATTGCGATTAAAGGTGATTTTATGCGGGAAGAAGTAGAGAGCTTGTATGATGGACTTAATAGGGCTGGAGAGATTTTGAAGGATAAAGATAAATGGAATGAATTTGTGAAAAGACAGCTGGTTACTTACCTTCCTATAATGAGTGGTGGTAGAATGGTTAGAGAATATATCGAGATGGTTTTGCCTAAAGGAGGTGAGAAAGATGAAATTGGATAACATGGTGAATAGCTTGTTTCTTGCGGCCTTTAGTTTTGTTTTGGCAATACTTGTTGTGGGACTATTTTTGGCAAGTTATAAAAAGGAGCCTGCTACTCAAGTACTTGCTAAAAAGACAGATAAAGCCTGCACAAGTATACAGGACGGGACCCTTTTGACTAGTGAGGGGCAGGTTATCACAACCGGTTATGATGAGTGGGGATACAACTATCAGGCGCACATGTTTAATGGATATTACTGTGATGCGTACCGGGATGCCGCGTGGTGCCAGCCGTATAAAGACGATAGGTTAGCAATGAAGTGGAATGATGCATGGCTTTCAAACAAAGATTGTGATGGTGATGAGCTTTTAGATAGGCATTATGGTTTCGACAGCTACATCGGTTCAGGTGCTTGGCTTACAAATCACATGAGTGGTGAGTATGAACAGGAGGGTGAGGGATGTAGCTGGAATTATTTTGTGAAAGTAGTTGCTGTGCCGGCGACTGCAACTCTATTGGATGGCGTTTGGTATGCGGCAGATGGTGAGGAAATTGGGCCGTCGATTTGGGGAGAATTTGCAGTGTTGCAGGAGATAGTTAACGACAGTTGTTCTAGTGAGCATGGTGTGCAGTACTTGAGCCCGGTTGGACCTGGATTTGGTAAGTTTTAAGTGATATTCTTGTAAACTGCGATGAAAAGAGAGCATATTGCGGGAGTGCTTTTGGTTGTTGTGGTGCTAGTTGGTGGATATTTGGTTTTTAAGACAGGAAAGAAGGATGTTAGGGAGATTGCACCCACGGAGGTATTGTCGGAGGAGACAGTTATGGATACAAATGTAGCTGAGATGCAGATAGATCAGGAAAAAAAATATACAGCCAGCTTGAGTACAGGCGAGGGGAAGATTGTTATAGAACTAAATACTTCAGAAACACCAATTACTGTTAATAATTTTGTGACACTATCAAAAAATGGTTTTTACAACGGAACGATTTTTCATAGAGTAATTGATGGATTTATGATCCAGGGGGGAGATCCAAATGGCGACGGAACGGGCGGACCTGGATACAAGTTTGACGATGAAGATTTTGAAGGTGAGTATACACGAGGCACGGTTGCTATGGCCAATGCCGGGCCAAACACAAATGGTAGCCAGTTTTTTATAATGCACAGGGATTATGATCTGCCTAAAAATTATGTGATATTTGGGAAAGTGATTGACGGGATGGATGTGGTGGATAAAATAGCTACTGCCGAGGTTGTGCCGGGTGCATCCGGAGAGCCTTCAAAACCGATAAGACCCGTGGTTGTCGAAAGTGTGGAGATAATAGAAGAATAAATGGACAAAGTTTTTATTGGTGTTACATGGCCATATGTGAATGGAGATTTGCATATTGGGCATGTTGCTGGGTACTTGTTGCCCTGTGATATCACTGCTAGGTTTTTTAGACTTTTAGGCAAGCAAGTATTAATGGTTTCAGGATCAGACTGCTATGGAACTCCAATAACAGTGGCGGCTGATAAGGAGGGACTGAGCCCACAAGAAATTGTGAATAAATACCACAAAAGAGATGTGGAGTTATTTATGAGGCTAGATGTAAGTTATGATTTATATACAAAAACTGCGAGGAGAGGTCACAACGAAATTGTGCAAGATTTTTTACTTGCATTTTGGAATAAAGGTTTATTGGAGAAGCAAACTAGACCACAATACTTTTCGCCTAGTTTAGGTAGGTTTTTGCCGGACAGATATGTTGAGGGGGAGTGCCCGCAGTGTGGCGCCAAAGAGTCCAGAAGCGATCAGTGTGATAATTGCGGGAGGCTGCATGAGCAGGACCTTATTAATCCCATAAGCAAAATTGATAATAAAAAAGTGGAGCTAAGGGATACGGAGCATTTGTTTATAAAATGGGACAAACTTCAAGATAAACTTGAGAGTTATTATAAAAAATATTCTGGCAGTTGGCGAGGGTGGGTCAGGGGAGAGACTAAAAAGTGGCTTGATGAAGGGTTGAAACCAAGAGCTGTAACGCGAGATTTGGATTGGGGGGTGAAAATTCCTGATGATATTGCAAGAGAGCTAGATAATGCATCTAGTAAGAGAGTTTATGTTTGGTTTGACGCTGTTATTGGGTATTATTCTGCAAGTGTTGAGTGGGCGGAGAAAACCGGTGGAAACTGGAAGGATTTTTGGTATGACAGCTCTTGCAAGCATTACTACTTTATGGGAAAAGACAATTTGGTTTTTCATACGATTTTTTGGCCCGGGCAGCTAATGGTTTATGATGAAAAGTTAAATTTACCGGATGTGGTTTCGATAAACCAATACCTAACACTTGGAGGAAAAAAGTTTTCAAAAAGCAGAGGAGTTCATGTGGATACGGCGGAATTTATTGATAAGTATGGTAGTGATGCCTTAAGATTTTACTTGACGACGATTATGCCGGAGACGGCAGATAGCAGCTTTACATGGGAGGACTTTTTTAGAAAGAATAATGGTGTTTTAGTTGGGCATTTGGGTAATTATATACATCGAACTCTTTCATTATTCAAAAAAGTTAAATTGGAGGGAAAAGTAAGTAAAAAGTGTATAGTGTTCAGTGAACAGCGTTTAGAGAGCGCAATAAAACACATAACAAGAAGCGAGTTTAAGGGGTACTATGAGGATATTGAGAAGTTGGCAGATTTTGCGAATAAGTATTTTGATGAATTAAAACCATGGGAACACAAAAGAGGTGGAGCTGATTTGGTGGCTTTGACTTATGTTCTGGCATGCCTTTTGGAGCCAATTACTCCGAAGGCGAGTAAAAATTACTTGAAAATGGTTGGACTTGGTGAGGATTTGCTTTGGAGAAATGCCGGGAAGCTTGATGGGCATTTAAAAGAGGTTGTGGGAAAGATTAAGATTTCAGCCTTAGAGCCTCTTTATCAGAAGTATGAGAAGTAGAGTATCCTTTGGCTTGGATGGCGAATGCGGTTGCGTACTTGCCGTTTAATTTTATCAAATCTTCGTGGCTTCCCTGTTCGATGATTTTACCTTTGTCAAAAACAATTATTCGGTCTGCATTTCTTACTGTAGAAAAACGATGAGAGATAATGATGACCGTTTTGCCTTTAAAAAACTTATAAATGCGATTAAAGATTCTTTGCTCAGAAAGTGCGTCGATGGAGGCGGTGGGCTCGTCGAATATTACAAGCGGGGGATTGCGGTAGAAAAGGCGTGCAATAGCGATTTTTTGCCATTGACCAGTTGAAGGGCGCGTCCCACCTTTATATTTCTCGCTTAAGATCTGATCATAGCCTTTTTCGTATTCTTTAATAAAATCGTGTGCGTCCGCCTTCTTTGCAGCCTTTATAATTTTAGATTTTGTCGGTTTTGAAGCAGGTCTGCCGATAAAAATGTTTTCCAGTGCTGTTAATTCTTTATAGATGTTATAGTCTTGAAACAAAACACCTACGTTTCTATAAAGAGTTGATATTTTAAGTTTATTGATGTTTTGGTTGTTGATGGTAACATTGCCTTTATCGACTTGATAGAAACGCAAGATGAGCTTGATAAGGGTTGTTTTGCCTGCTCCATTGTGGCCTACGATGGCGATTTTTTCGCCTGGGTTTATTATTAAATTCAAATCTTTTATTACGTATTTAGAAGATGATGGGTATTTAAAGGAAACGTTTTTAAATATGATTCCAGGACCGGTTGTAACTTTGGGCATTTTTTGGTTTCCGTCTTCGAATGACGGGGTGAGTTCAAACAGTTGCCTTAGCTCATCAATTCGTTGCGATGATTCATACAGGCTGGTGACTGATTGTGATAAACCCATGATTCCCGAACTTAAAGATTCGATGGTTCTTATATAGAAAGTTACGTTTCCGATGGTAATTTTTTTGTAAATAAAATCTATAAAAATTAGTGCGTAGGAGAAAAGCCTTGCGATGATTTGGAGTATGCCAAAGATGACGGCTAGAACGTACCATTTTGTTCTTTGTTTGGTAATAAAGCTAAACCAATAGTCAACAAAGTTTGAGAACCTGTCTGCAAGATAAGTGTAGCCTTGGGTAATTGTCAACTCCTGCATGTCTTTTGAGTCCATAACGTGATTTTGAGATTCATAGGCAGATCTTCGTTTTTCGGTAATTTTTAGGTCAAACCTCCAGAATTTTTTAATATAGTGGCTGTCTAAAAGTACGTCTGGTAGCACTGCAAAGAAAATAATTGGAAGGATTATGGGTTTTACAGAAATAATGATTGCAACAGATCCTACTATAAGGGAAATGTCTCCTATTATGCTTGTTGTTGTATCCATTTGTCTTGTGATTTGATAGATATGGTCTCTTGAGCGTTCTATTAAATTATTCACAGTTGGGTTTTCCAATGATTGGATTCCTAGAGAGTGGAGTTTTTGTGATACCAGTATCCTTACCTTGGGGTTGATAAAGGACTGAATTTGTTGTCGCGTGAACCAGTTAATGTGAGAAATTAAAGTCCTTGTAACATATAAAAGGGCCAAAGCTATGATTATGTAGATGATTTTGGTCGGTGCCTGTGGATCGTTTTGTATTGCAAGAAGATAATCTATGATTTTGGCAAAAAGAAAGGAGTTAATTAAGGGCTCGAAGCTTAAAAGGGTTGAAGCCGTAAGTTGGGCGATAAAATATTTTGGGAAAACCTGAAGATATAATTTTATTGTCCAGATAAAAGTTTTAAGAAAATCCTTGGATGAGAGTTTTTTATCTTCTTGCATCTATTATGAATTTTACCCCTAGAAGTCGGGAATTCAAATTAATAAATAAAATCACCTCGGGAGTGTAATGTAACCTGCACCTCGGGGTGATCTTTATCGTACAATATGGTTATGGCGAGAAAGTATGTAAGTCAAAAGGTGAATTTTGCAGAAGACGAATATATTGTAACTTGGATACCTGCAGATGAAGTAGCACAATTTTCTCCGATTACTCAAGTTTACGCTGTTGTATTTAATAATAGTGGCAAAATATTAATATGTAGAAAAAATGGTATCGGGAACTGGCAAATACCAGGTGGTTCGCCGGAAGAAGGAGAAACGATTAAGGACACTCTAAAGCGAGAATTGATGGAAGAAGTTGATGTTGAAGTGACTGATATTCGTGTGCTTGGAGGTCAGAAGGTGGTTTCTACTAGTGGTTACGTCTTTTATCAATTAAGATGTGTGGCAAGGGTCGAAAAACTATTACCACAAACACTGGACCCGGCAGATAATGTGGATTGGGAGAGAAAGTTTGTACCCGCGAGTAAAATAAACGAGTATATAAAGTGGGGAAGAGTGGGTAGAAAGATGTTTTCGGATGCGATTGATTTGTGGAAAGAAAACAATGAAAAAAATTGATTATTTTAAAATAATTCATAAATATATTAAACCTGACTCATTGACTTATTTTTTGTACATTCCCCACGTGGTTTTAGTAACATCTAAAGCTTTGGAAGTTGCGACAAAACTTAATCTTGACGAAAGAAGGTTGAGATTTATTAAGGAGGCTTCGATGCTTCATGACATTGGTGTTATTAGTGTAAATGCCCACGATTTGGGTTGCACGGGAGAGTTAGATTATATCTGCCATGGAGTTGAAGGAAGAAAGATTTTAGAGTCGGAGGGTTTGACAAGGCACGCCATGGTTGCCGAACGGCACACTGGGGTTGGGTTGACAAAGAAAGAAATTTTGGATAAAGGTTTGCCAATTCCTGCGCGCAATATGTTAGCAGTTACACTTGAGGAGAAAATAATCAGCTGGGCAGACCTTTTTTATACTAAGAATCCCGATAAACTTTGGTTTGAAAAAACTTTAGAAGAAGTAAGAGTGTCAGTTGCAAAGTTTGGTGTGAGTAAGGTAAAAATCTTTGACGAGTGGTTGAAGCTTTTTGGTAGTTAGAGGTGTGGTTACCTTACAAAGTTGGAAATGTCCAGAAGGGTACCTTCGGAGCCGATTACGGATGGCATGACGCCATTCCATTTGTCAATGAATTTTGCTTGGTTATCAAGCCTTATTTTTTCAAGAACTTGAGGGTCCAAGGTTAAGCTTTGGAGCCTTTGCTCCTCGGCCTGTCCTTCCGCCTGGGTGATGCGTGCTTCTTTTTGGAATTTGGCTTGTTCTGCTTTATTTTTTTCTGTTTCCACTTTTACCGCCTCAATTTGTTTTGCTTCGATTGCTCCTACATATTGGTCCGTGAACTGTATTTCGCGGATTCCGACCGAGTCAAGTATAATTCCGTTGTCGCTGAAGGTCTGTTTAAGAGCTTCAAATATTTCGTTTTGGACTTTAAGGGAGCCGTCACCTGTATAAAGGGTTTCGGCTGAAAATCTTCTTGGGATATTACGGGCCCAGATCCTACTTTCGGTTTTGACAATTTTTTCGACCACAGCGCTTTCGCTGCCGATATTTTGTGCAATCCAGGAAGCTTTGGTTGGGTCGATGCTGAAACGGACTGTATAAAAAATGTTTACCTGTTGGCCGTCTTCGGTATTTGTATCTACCGGATAGTCTTTATAATCTGCGTTTGAAGGGGCTTGTTTTTCAACAGAGGAGGTTTCGTAGATTATTTTTTTGGTGTTGTAGTGGATTATTGATTCTGCAAAGGGGATTATTATGTTTGGGCCGGGTTCAAGAACACGTCCCGTGACTCTACCAAGGCGAGTTACAACCGCGACTTCGCCCGGGTTGATGATTTTTATTGCTGCGAAAACCAGGAGGATTATAAAGCCTGCAAACAAGAGTTTGAGGATGTTGGATTTGTTGAGATCAAAAGAGGGCAAGGAAAAATAAGTTTGTACTGATGCCATGAGTGTATTCTACCATGTTTATGGGGAGAAATAAAGATTGTGGGTGATTGACGGGGATCGAACCCGCGGCCTCTGCTTCCACAGAGCAGCGCTCTACCACTGAGCTACAATCACCTTGTCTAAAGGACAATCAGCCTATGGCTGTAACTGCTATATTTTAGCAGATTTGAGCTTATTCTTCGAGGTTCTCTTCCGGAGATTCTTTTTGCCAGCGTGCTTCTTCGTCTTCTTCAACCTGCCCGGCAATTCCAACTTCTTCCGGTTCTTCTTCTTGTTCCTCGTAACCAACTGCGTCGTCGTACACGCTTGTAACATCGTCGTCGGAGGTTGGACGGGGATTGGAGCCCGAAGCGGTTTCGTCTCCATAGAACTCGTCTTCTTGTTTTTGGACCTCTTCTTCTACGTCTTGTGGCTTGACTCTAACCATGTGGGTTACATATTAAATGATTTTTTGAAGCTCGTGCAAGTACTAATTTGAGGCTAAAATAAACTAAATCGCAGAGGCGCTTTTTATTTCCCCTGCAATTTCGTTTAATAAATAAAATATCCTTATTCAGTTACGAAATTTATTAAATCGTACTCAAAAAGATATTCATTGGGATTCCAACCAACCATCTTGGAATCAGGCACTGCCACGGCTTTACCAAATGTAGAGTGCCAAGCCCACGGACCAGTTCCGGTGATTGTCCCATCAGGATTAATTGTTCCTGTGACAGTTACGGAGTATCCAGGATTATACGGCCCCAAATAAGTTGTGGTGAATGTTATTTGATTGTCAATTACTTTCCCGTTTGTAATTAACTCAGGTGTTTGGCCTGGACTCGTATAGGGATTATTATCTGCAGGGTATCCGCCATAAGCAGCAAATGTGCCGTCTGGGCTTTGTATTTCAATTATAAGGTCGTGCTCGTAGATTCCCAAGACTAGCCACTTCCAAGAACCAACAACATTCCAGTGTAAGGTTGTAGCACAGTCAACATCTGTTGATTTTACTAGCCAAATTTTGGCACCATCTTTATTTGCGTCGTATTCTGCAGGTAAAACTCCTGTATTTTCAGAACCCATTAGGTGTATATTGCCTCCATCATTTGCTGTTCCCTCTCCCAAACAGATAAGACCTGTTCCGGGCCATGGGTCTGGGTAGTAAATAAGGGTGTAGTCTTCATTCGGGTTCAGGTGGTGGCCGTTGAAAACATAACTGAACAACTCTCCGGACTGATCATAAGTCATCTTACCCCATGCTCCGTCGGAAACAATTTCCCAAGATGTTGGGTCCTTTTCATAAAGATAAAGATGAGCCTTGTTTGACTTGCCCGCCGGGCCAGTTGGGCCTTTGGCTTCTGCATAATTTTCATAGGCCACAAAACCGCCAAAGAGCATTCCGATTATAAAAAGGTATATAAACTTTTTCATTATTATCACCTCCCTTCAAACGTCCTTTTTTAGACACTTTAGGACGAATCGTGTAAAAGCCTTTTTAGATATAAAAAAAGACCGCTGAAGCGGTCTTTTGTGTTATTCAAATGCGTAAAAATTAACGAATAACATTAATTATTTATACACCATTTAGAGTATGTGTCAAGCGGACTATAAGCTATTGGAGCGGCGGAGCGGATTTGAACCGCCGACCTTCTCCTTGGAAGGGAGACATTCTACCACTGAACTACCGCCGCAGTGTGGTAATTATACAATTTTTTGGATTATAAAAAAAGAAACTGCAGCTACGCTTGATGAAAGAAATGTGCCCCAAATCAGATCTGTAACTGTGACCAAAAGTGGCCAATCTTTAAGTGTGGCCAGATTAGTTAGATCATAAGTAGCGTAGGATACAAGGCCAAAAAGTGCTGCGTAAGTGATGGCTTGCGATATCGAGTTTTTTTCAAGAGCCGGTTGGATTACCAAGATTAGCAGTCCTAAAACAAATAATAGATAGAAAATTCCTGCAGCTAAAAAGTTGGGTTTGGAAAGCATTAAATTTCCGATTTGAGACTGATAGAATTTTCTGGCGATAAAAGCCAGCCAAATAAAATCTATACCAAGAAAAACCGAAAAAGTTATTAGGTATTTGATTAACATTTGTCGGAGTGGCCGGACTCGAACCGGCGGCCTCACGGTCCCAAACCGCGCACTCTACCAACTGAGCTACACTCCGCCTTCGCTAAAGCTACGGCGGACAAGTCCGCCTTTGCCTTGTGGGCCAGGTGGGACTCGAACCCACACCCCGTTGATGGGACACGATCTTAAGTCGTGCGCGTATACCATTCCGCCACTAGCCCATTTTGGACCACTATATTTTACTATTTTAGGGCTGCTTTAACAAAGGAAACAAAGATCGGGTGGGGAGAGAGGGGGCGGGAAAGATATTCGGGATGGAATTGTGTGCCTACGAAGAATGGGTGGTTGTCAAGCTCGATTGCTTCAACCAGTTTCCCGTCGGGGGAAAGCCCTGATACCACCAGACCTTTGGCTTCTAATTTTTCCTTGTATTTCATATTGAATTCGTAGCGGTGACGATGACGTTCGCGGATGGGCATAGCGTCTACAGCTTTCAGACTACTGCCATAAATGCTAGCAAGTTTTGTGTCTTTTTGAATTTTGCAGGGCCAGGCGCCAAGGCGGATTGTGCCTCCATACTGTTTTTTTGCCAAGTACTTTTTTTGATGAGGCATGATGTGGATTACAGGATGGACTGAACTTGGATTTATCTCTTCTGAATTTGCGTCTTTAAGCCTGGCTACGTTTCGGGCAAACTCGATAACTGCCATTTGCATGCCAAAACAAAGCCCAAGATATGGGATCTTATTTTCTCTGGCATATTGTATGGCTTTAATTTTGCCTTCAACTCCGCGGCTGCCCCAGCCTTGAGGAACAATTATACCGTTAAAGCCTTTTAACTTATTTTTGACCTGTTTTTTTGTTAGGCTTTCCAGGTCTGAAGAGTTTATCCAATTTATATCCAGTTTTGTGTTGTTGGCAACCCCTGCGTGTTTTAAGGCTTCGACGACGCATACATAAGAATCCGAAAGAGTATAGTCACCTGTTTTTTGATATTTTCCGACTATGCCTATATTCAGCGTTTTTTTGGCCTTTTGCATCTTTTTTACCATTTTTTTCCAGTCTCTTAAGTCTTTGTTTTTAAGCTTTAGGCCCAGATTTGCAACTACCTTTTCGGCGGTGTTTTGCGTTTCTAAAACCTCGGGAACTTTATAGATGGTTGGGACATCCGGATTTGCAATAATCATATCTTTAGAAAGGTTAGCCGCCATTGCAATTTTTTCTTTTCTTTTTTCGTCCAGGGAAATTTCGGAGCGGGCGACAATCATGTCCGGCTGGATACCAAGAGAGTTAAGAAGAGAAATAGATTGCTGGAGAGGCTTAGATTTAAGCTCGCCAATTGAAGGGGGAGCCGGAAGGTAGCCTACTAAAATGAAGAAAAGATCTTGAGGGTTTTTTAGCTTTATTCTTCTTGCGGCTTCGAAAAAAAGCAGTCCTTCATATTCACCAACTGTTCCTCCTAACTCGACAATTACCACGTCAGCTTTGTTTTGTTTGCCCGCCTCATACCAGCGTTTTTGGATTTCGGGAGGAATGTGATGGTATGGTTCAACGCATTTACCTTGAAATACCAAAGAGCGCTCTTGATCTAAAATGTGCTTATAAATCTGGCCATTGGTCATATAATTTACTCGGGATAAATTTGTGTCCAAAAACCTTTCATAGTGGCCAATGTCTTGGTCTGTTTCCAGCCCATCGTGAGTTACAAAGACCTCGCCGTGCTCAAGAGGGTTCATTGTACCTGCGTCGATGTTTAAGTACATGTCACATTTAACGCAGGTGACGGCGATACCGCGGGATTTAAGAAGAAGTGCGAGGGAGGCTGAAGTAATACCTTTTCCAAGGCCTGAAATAACGCCGCCTGCAACGATTATATGCTTCACACTAATTTATGAATTTACATTCGATGTTGTGGCATGTCAATGAAGAAAAAGTGCCCCTGGAGAGAATCGAACTCCCATCAGCTGTTCCGAAGACAGCTACTTTATCCGTTAAGCTACAGGGGCCCTTCGACAAGCTCAGGGTAAACTTATATAATTATACCTCAAATGGCCACAATTGACGAACAGATAAGTGATATTGAAAAAGAAATTAGAGAAACGCCGTACCATAAGGGTACCGAGCATCACATTGGACTTCTGCGTGCAAAATTATCAAAGTTGAGAGCTAAGTTAGAGGCAGCCCCCCTTCGCCGAGGCTCCGGCGGGGGCGCGGGCTACGCTGTGCGAAAGCAAGGGGATGCGACTGTTGTTTTGGTGGGGCCGCCCTCGGTTGGTAAAAGTACGCTTATTAATAAACTTACAAATGCACAAAGCAGAGTGGCCCCTTACGCGTTTACGACTGTTTCCGTGATTCCCGGAATGATGGAGTATAAAGAGGCCAGAATTCAGATTTTGGATGTTCCTGGGCTTATTAAGGGGGCGGAGGAGGGCAAGGGAAGGGGTAGGGAGGTATTGAGTGTGATCCGGGGGTGTGATTTGTTGATATTGATTACAGATGTTGATGATTTGGAGGCTTTTGAGCGCATTGAAAAGACTCTATACAGTAATGGTGTACGTATTAACCAAAACAAGCCTGATGTGGCGATTGAGAAGAAGTTAAGCGGGGGGGTTGTGGTCCATACAAATTTAAAACAAGAGATTGGTAAAGAGACCATAAAGGCCGTGGCGGGTGAATTTGGATATAAAAATGCAGAGGTTACGATAAATGAGAAGTTGACAATGAATCGGTTGATTGATTCATTCGCGCCGAATAGGGTGTACGTACCTGCTTTGAGGGTAGTAAATAAAGTGGATATGCTTAAGGGGAGTAAAAATAGTGGTTATGTATATATAAGTGCAGAGAGGGATGTTAATTTAGACGTGTTAAGGGAGGCTATATGGGAGAAGTTAGGATTTATGACAGTTTATTTGGTTCGGCCGGAAGCGGAGCCGAGTAATGATAATCCGATAATAGTAAGAAAAGGCACGAAGCTTGTTGAGCTGGCAATGCTAATTGGCAGTGAGTTTGCCGAGGGCAAAGAGGGTGCCAGAATTTGGGCAAGCGGGGCAAAGTATCCGGGGCAGTTGGTTTCATTGTCGCTTGAAGCAAAGGACGGAATGCAAATTAGGTTTGTGTGAGCGGGTGAGCGGACTCGAACCGCCGCTCTTTCCCTTGGCAAGGGAACGTTTTACCTCTAAACTACACCCGCATTTCAGCAGCTAAAATAGAATAACTAGTTCAATGTGTCAATGTGCTTTTTGTGGTGCTGCGAGTTGGAATCGAACCAACATCTGACGCTCTTCAGGCGCCCGCCGTGACCGACTTGGCTATCGCAGCGTATGGGAATTATTATATCAAAGTGTTATTCTTTTTTCTTGTTTTTGGGTGTGACGGAGAGGCCTTCCAGGGCTTGGACAACTTCACTTATTAGATAGGCAATAACTGCATAGACAACGAGTGCAAAAATTGCCGAGATTTCGAGAGTAAAGGTGCCGTTGGCAAGATTTGGTGAGGGGAAAATACCCTCAAAGGGGGCTACCAGAGGATCCGTGTTGTTGTAAATCCAGGATGAAAAGTTTGCGTTAGGATTGGCGCCGAAAAGCATCAGAATGATACGGAAAGCCAGAAGAACCTCAATAATGCCGAAGAAAAAAGAAACAAGTGCTGTTATTAATTTGGGGCCAAACATGGATATATTATAACATTAAGTTGTGAGCCCGATAGGTTTCGAACCTATGGCCTTTCGGATGTAAGCCGAACGCTCTACCACTGAGCTACGGGCTCATGAGTGCGGGGAAGAGGACTTGAACCTCCACGCCTTTCGGCACAGCCTCCTCAAGACTGCGTGTATACCAGTTTCACCATCCCCGCGCGGTATACCCCGTTTTTCGGGGTGCTCTGTATATATTCAAATTCGAACGTATTTCAAAGGTGCGGCGATTGTCCCCACCCAATCGCCGCACTATTCTTAGCTCGGCCTGAAGGCCTCGCATATTTTTTCTGCGCACAATTTAGCTGGCGTCGCCAGCTTTTGCTCGCTTCGCGGGCACTTCTTCCTCTCCAAGCTTCGATACTATATCACACTTATATGCATCTTCGTCCAAAATTGGATCCCAAAGATGATCTTTATCGGGAACAATATGAATATGGAAATGGTCCGGCCTTACTGTTCCAGAAACTGGATCAAATCTATCAGCTCTAAATCTCCAAAAATGAACTATCTTTTTGACGTCAGAACCATCTGCCCTTTTTAATTTTGCATCAAGCATTTTTCTTTTGACATGAGACAAGACATCCAGAAGTTCTGCGTTTTCCTTGTATGTCTGCTCGTCAAATTCCACAAAATGGCGTTTAGAAATTACCATTGTATGCCACCACCAATATGGAGCAAGATTGGCTATCCAAACCCAATGCTGAAACTCCTTCAATACGATCTGATATTTATCCCAATGACAAAAGGTGCAAACATCCTTAGGAATACCAGGAATGAAAACTTTATCATATTCCTCACGATTGAGAAGTCTCGTGGGTGGAATTTCTATCTTTTCTAGCATTTTTGGGCTGTCCTTTTGCATATGTGACCATATCTTAGCATGAAAAGCCAAGCTTTGCTTATATCTCAACCTCTACTACTTGCAAATACTTTGATATACTATAGAAGTGATAATAAAGAACAAAAAGCCAACTCTTTCAATCATTATAGTAAATTTTAATGTAAAAGAACTATTACTTAATTGTTTAGAGTCAATTTATAAAAGTAAGGGTGCTAAAAAACAGTGGGAAATCATAGTTGTTGATAATGCATCTAGCGATAACTCGGTAAACACGGTCAAAAAAAAATACCCGCTTGTGAGAGTCATTGTTAGTAAAAGAAATTTAGGTTTTAGTTCTGCTAACAATCTCGGTGTTTCACAATCCCGAGGCAAATTTGTTCTTTTTTTAAACCCGGATACTTTGGTAGAAAGTAAAACGTTGCAAGAGACATTAGATTTCATGATTGCTGATGAGAAGATTGGCGCATTGACATGTAGAGTGGACCTCCCAGACGGTAAGATGGATTATTCCTGTCACAGGGGATTTCCCACTCCATGGAATTCTTTATGTTATTTTACTGGGCTATCAAAACTTTTTCCTAAATCTAAGACATTCGCCGGCTATCCGGCTACTTACCATGAAATTGAGAAGGTTCATGTGATAGACTGTTGTAGTGGAGTTTTTTTGTTAGTCAGAAGAGAAGCTGGGGATAATATTGGTTGGTGGGACGAAGATTATTTTTGGAATGGAGAAGACATAGAATTTTGCTATCGACTTAAAGAAGCAGGCTATCTAATTTATTTCTATCCAAAAGTGAAAATAACCCATTTCAAAGGATCTTCTTCTGGTTTGAAAAAAACAGCAAGAACAAAAGTTCTCAGAGAAGTGCGTATTAAATCAGCCAAGTCAGCTTCCGAGGCGATGAAAATTTTTTATAAGAAACACTATCAAAACAAATTTTTTTTGCTTAGGATCCTGATTCTTTTTGGAATATTTGCACTAGAGAAATACCGATTGTTTCGAATTTCATTGAGCAAGTAGTAAATTTAGTTCGTTAGCGGTTAATAAAGTTACGTCAAAACTCTTTGTGTCAAATATAAAGGAAAAACCGTTTTCCAGCCTAACCCGGAGTCTATTTGGATCATCTTTGCTAATAATTTTCAGAGTATCTAAAGTGCTTCCCATATCAATAGCTAGTATTTCATTAATTTTCTCTTGACTATTCTTTTGAGCTTTTGTTGAAGCGCCAAAACTGCCATCGGGCAAAATTGTAATATGCCATCCTTTTACAAATTCTGTAAAAGAACTCAGAGTTAGTGTCCTTTGTTGAGGACCTTGAATAAATATATCGTTAAATTTAAGAGTAAAGTCTGGAGGTAGCAAATTCTGATAGTCATCAACCATTTTCCTAACATGTTCAAACTGTTGTTCTGTCAATCCTCCAAATGACTGAACCCTAACTCCCTCTATCCGTACCGGAGCGAGGTGGTGTTGACTTACACCAAGATCAACTAATCGCCTAGTCAGCTCAGGCCACTTGTTATAAGATGTTGTATCCAAAAGAGAGATTACTGTCACATCGTTAACAACTCCTCGAAGCTTTTCAATCCCCTCTAACGCAGCCCTATAAGTACCAGGGCCTCTATTCCTTTCATGGATTTGTTCTGAACCATCTATGCTCACACACACCCGTCTCAAATTACCATCATTAAGGATGTCTATTTTTTCCTGAGATAAAACAGTTGCGTTGGTGATTATTTGTAAAGATGTATAGTCTAGCTGATGCGAGAGATACATTGTTTCTTTAAGACCGGGCCACAGAATAGGCTCTCCTCCAGACAATGTTACCTCAAAAATTTTACCAGCTTCCGATACATTGAATATAACTTCTAAGTCTTTAGAAGACAATTCGGGGCCAGAGTAGTTGGGACCCAACGATGATCGACAATACCAACAGCTAAGATTGCAACGCCTTGTCACATCTGCCACCATCCTTACCGGTTGGGATAATTCCTTGCTCAGCATTTTATTTAGTGTTAAGATTAGCGCAAGTATATCAGATATTGGCCAAAATATAAAAGAATTATGAATAAAGACTATCAATCACAAAAAGAACTAGAAAAGGTTTTTGAGGAATATACCTCTTTGATTAGCCGTGCCAGCGATTTATTTAAAGTTAGAAATGAGCACCACAAAAACAAATTTTTAAAAAGAGGACTTGGGGGAATAATTGTAAGGATAGAAGATAAACTAGGCGATGTAGAATCTGGCGGTAAAGAAGGTGAAAGTTTAACCGAATGTCTTTTAGATATTGCTAATTATGCTATAATGGGGACAATTATCGTGGAAAGAAAGAACAAAAAGGATGCCAAATTTAGCAAAAAAGCTTCAAGGTAATATTTACTTCTTTTGCCCTGACCGAGAGTACCCAGTTGGGGGTATAAAACAAATCTACAGACAAGTGGACGTTTTAAGGGGTTATGGATATCCTGCCTTTGTTTTACATACTAGGTTGGGGTTTAGGTGTACGTGGTTCGAAAACAGTACAAAAATAAAATATTTGGGGGAAAAAAAGACAAATATTTTTTGTAAAAAAGAAGACATACTAGTCATTCCAGAAACTTTAGTACAAGAAATACAAACTAATTCTCTAGAGAAAATAATTATTTTTAATCAAAGTGGCCATTATACTTTCAGAGATTGGGGTTATATTAATGACATCAAAAATCCATATCTGGATAAAAACATTTTAGCAGTAATAACTATTTCTAAGTACAGTTACGATTATCTGAAGTGGTGTTTCCCAAATAAAAAAGTCTATCGTATTAGACCGGGGATAGATAGCAAAATTTTTGTTGCACCCAGGCCAAATTCTAAAGAAAATCTAATTTCCTTTATGCCCAGAAGAAATTTGCTAGATGTCGAGCAGGTTTATCAAATATTGCGAATTAGAGACCAAGGCATTATCAAAAGTTATGACTTTGTAGCAATAAAAGACATGAGTGAAAAAGAAGTTGCGAGAATTTTACAAAAAACAAAGTTTTTCCTTGATTTTGGTGCACCAGAAGGCTTTGGTTTACCAGCTGCTGAGGCTATGCTGTGTGGTTGTGTGGTTATTGGTTATCCAGGTGGTGGGGGTAATGAGTTTTACAATCCAAAATATTCGTTCCCAATTATACGAGATGATATTAAGAATTTTGTATCGTCTATTGAAAAAGCGGTTTCAATTGATAAACGGAATCCTAAGCTCATAGAAAAAATGGGGCAGGAGGCTTCAAGGAAAATTTTTAGATCATATAATACACTAAATGAGGCAAAAGATATTGTTTCTGTGTGGAGGAAAATTTTACGAGATTAATTTTTGTTTGCTCTGAATAAAAAAAATTAGATCAACTTCCCAAAAACACTCTGTCCCGATAACTTTGGTTAGAAGATTTATGCGGTCATCGGTTAGTTGAGATTTATATATTTTTAGCATATTTTCTTTGCTTCTTGTGTTGAATATATGAGAGTTAAACTGGCCATGTTGTTTTAGATATTCGTGACCTTTATGGAAAAGTTTATCTCTAAAATAATAAGGCTGATCGCAATATACCCTAAATTTTATTTTTTTCATTTTTCTTAAGAGTTTATTTTCGGCAAAGGATAAGAGGCATAAATAGTGGTCGTGGTGTAATCCATATGCGGCAGGTATGAACAAAATACAATTTTTAGTTAAGATTTTATCTAATTTTGAATCGATCCAATTAGATACTTTGTTCAAGAGCGTTTTGTCGACTGGGATACTCTGGTCAAACCAGTTGATGCCTCTCAAACTGGTATCAGGAAAATGGCCATCAATAAATTTGAAACCATAAATTCTCGACACTTCTTGATCTTCGTGTTTTCTGATTTTCGGTACCACTTCTTTCTCTTTGGGTATATTTGATATTGCGCTTATAGATTCAGTAAAAACATTTAGGACGACAACCTCCTCAAAGTTTGTAAAGATGTAATCACCAATCGAAATAACAGCATCGTCTCGATGAGGAGAAATTACAATAATTTTATTAAGTTGTTTACCGACCATTTTTTAAAAAAATAATTGGCTTTATTTATATCTCAACCTCCACTACTTGCAAATTATCCCATTTCAGCTTTCTCAACACATCGAAAATTAGTTGAGCGTATTTTGTCCAAGGAACATCCGAAACTCTTAGAAGAAAATGTCTAAAAAAGGTGCCATGCCCAACAATAGCAATCTTTTGATATTTCTTGAATTTCTTCTCCTTAAGCAAAAATTGATACAACCTCTCAACCCTATTGGCAATTGAAGCAAAGGATTCTCCTCCCGCGGGCGTCCAATTTATGTCCATTTTGTCTTTCTTGTGTTTAACTTCCCAAAAGTCTGTTGCAAACTTTCTTGGCTTACCAATGATTTCTTTTGGTGTTCCATATTCTTCTATGAAATCAAGAATTTTATAATTTCCTTTTCCAAAAACTAAATCCGCCGTTTCCTTAGCCCTTTGCAGAGGAGAACAAAAAACAAAGTCTACTTCTCCTATCTTATTTTTAACCTGTTCAACTTTATCTAAGGTTTCAGAATCTACAACGATTGGAGTCACATGTCTTTGTGTCAATAAATCTTCAGCATCTCTAGTTCTGGCATGTCTGATCAGATAAACTTTCATTAGCCGCTTTGTCCCAATCTTGGCCTTCTGCCAGCGCTACCAAGATAACTAAAATCTCGATAAAATCTTCTTAGGCTGCCTCCTTCGTCTCTTATGCCAGGTCTTACGTTTCTTAATAATTCCGCTACTTCTGGTTTTTGAGAATATTCAATAATCTCACTCCAACCGACAGGAGTGCTAATTATTGGATATGTAGGGTCCACTCCATCTACAAAAATAACAGAAACAGGTTTTCCAAGACTCCGTGCGAGAGTACATCGATGCAAGCCATCTACTATGGCAGGTACGCCATCGCTCATTTCAACAACAGGTGGTGCAACAACATATATCGAGTTAACATAAATCTGGTCAAGCATAAAAATATCAACACTGTCATCTGTCAGTATTTCTTCTCGCATTGAAGCCACAAATTGGAGATTGCTTCTCAGGACATATTTAGCAGTAGGATATAAATCATTTGGATCAAATTCTCTGATTGATATTTCTGCATTTTCATAGAGAGGAAATCCACCGTCCAAAGTTCTAGTATTACGAACCGCTTCTACTAATTGTAATTTTGGTTCGATTTCTAAATCAGTTGTCGCTTCGCTCATTCTTTCTATCGCATTCATAGGAAATATTTAGACATGTCTTTCCAGTTTGTAAATCTGAGAGCTCTATCATCAATGTAGATTCCTGCAATTGGTTTTGTCGCAGTTATGTCATGGTAATGTGACCCTCTTTGAAAGCCGTTAACAGAAAGCCATTTGCTTATCTTGTTTTTTTCGAGGTTTATATCATCGTTCACTTCTGGATTTAAGCGTGTAGTGAGGATAATTACTTTGTAATCTTTTGATACCAGCCTTTCTAACTCTTCTCTGGCACCTTCCATTGGAGGATCATAAATTGTTCCATCTTGCCATCCTTTGCTGTAGCGGTGTATAACTCCATCGAAATCTATACAAACGACTTTTTGTTTCATCTTCACTGAAGTTTATCAAAAATCTGTGAAAATTTGCAATTCACGATGCTTGTTACTAGAGTGATCTCTCAATTTTATCTTTCAGTTCCTCTGGAGACATGCGGACATTCTGAATCCCGGCTATAAAACCAGCAAAACCGTTTATTGGTTGATGATTTACTCTTGGTATTATTTGCCAATGAAGATGTTTCACAGATGAACCAGAATCAGGGCCGATGTTGAAGCCAATGTTGAAAGATTTAGTATCAAAGATTCTTGAGAGAATCGTTTTTGCCTGCTCAATTTTTTCTTGCAATTCCTCCCACTCATTTTTATTCAGTTCTGAGGTATCTTCGACATGCCGTTTTAGCACCAACATTACATTACCATCAAGTATCGGATATTGATTAACAAAAACCATCCAATTTTCGCCCTCAAGTATTTTGATGTTTTGTTTATTAACTATTTCCTTATTACAAAAGGGGCACTTTTTGTTATGGTAGCTGTGGTTGTATTTCGATCTATATGGATTATGAACTTTCATAACAGCAATAATGTTTAAGGATATCACAATTTGGTATACTGAAAACATATTAAAAATTTTTGCGTTTTTATTTTTCGCCTTAACAGGCGTGTTCGAGCCGACTTTTTGTGAGGCCGCAGGCCGAGCTAGGAATAGCGCGGCGATTGGGTGGGGGCAATCGCCGCACCTTTGAAATACGTTCGAATTTGAATATATACAGAGCACACAAGGAGATCAGATGGGTATGCGCGAGCCGCGAATGGGCGCGCGGCGAGCGCATTGTGCGGTGGAATCGGGCAAAATTCAATTCGTTTATATATGAGTAAAAAAAATAAAAACGCAAAAATTTAATCAAAGCCAGCCGCTTTGATTGATTAAACCGCTATGAAATACATAGCTTACTGCAGAAAATCAACAGATGAGAAAGAAAAACAAATTCTTTCCATCGATCAACAGATTTACGAGCTAAAGCAGTTTGCGCAAAGGGAAAATTTGGATATTGTTGAGTTTTTGATGGAAGCGCAAACTGCTAAAATTCCTGGCCGGAAAGTATTTTCAAACCTTGTCAACTTAGTTGAAAAAGGATTTGCTCAAGGAATTGTAGCCTGGCACCCCGACAGGCTAGCTAGAAATACGATCGATGGCGGAAAGCTTATCTATCTTCTCGACGAAGGAAAACTACAATCCCTGAAATTTCCAACTTTCTGGTTTGAAAATACTCCACAGGGAAGGTTTATGCTCAACATCGCCTTTGGCCAGGCTAAGTATTACGTTGATAATTTGAGTGAGAATGTTAAAAGAGGTTTGCATTTTAAAGCCAGACGAGGTGAGTGGCCTGGGTTTGCTCCGTTTGGTTATATCAATGACAGAAATTCTAGGTCGTTAAAAGTTGTGCCTGAACAAGCAAAACTGGTAAGAACGGTTTTTGAAAGGTTTTCTAAAAATGAGTTTGCTTCCATGAGAGAAGTCCGAAATTATTTGTTCAGGCACGGAGTAAAGCGAAAAGACGGTCGGCCACTTCACTACAATCAAATTCGTGACATGCTTACTAGAAATCTGTATTACGGAGTCTTTATCTATGCCGGAGAAACGTACGAGGGCAAACATGAGCCAATAATTACCAAAAAACTATTTGACCAAGTTCAAGAAGTAATGGCAAAAAAATATAATTCTAAGCCTCAAAAACACGAATTTGATTTTACTGGCTTTATCAAATGCAAAAATTGCGATTCTTTTATAACTGCTGAGAGTCACAAAAAGTTTTACAAAAAGACTAATCGGGAAGCAACTTACGTCTATTATCGTTGTGTTAAAAAGAGAGGTGTTTGCGACCAACCATACGTGACCGAAAGTGATGTCGAATCGCAATTGAGGGAGCTTGTTGCGAGCGTTGCACTATCTGAGGTCTGGGCCAAGAAAATGTTTGAACTCCTAGCGAAAGACGAAGTTGAGGAAAAAGCCAAGTTGAAGTTTGAGCTTGCTCGCTTAACAACTTCCCTTGAAGCAGTTGAAAAGAAACTAGACAAACTTCTGGAATCATATCTTGAGGAAATAGTCGACACCGAGGGTTACCAAACCAAAAAGAATCAACTGCTTCAACAAAAATTCATTTTGAAAGAGAAAATTAAGGAGATTAAAACCAAAGGAAGTAATTGGCTCGAACCTATGAGGGAATTCATTGTTTTGGCCGCTGATGCGGCCAAAATTGTGCGCAGAAAAAATAATTGCGATGAACTTTCAGTCATCGCAAAAAAAGTCGGCTCGAACTTCTTACTTATGAATAAACGAATTGAATTTTGCCCGATTCCACCGCACAATGCGCTCGCCGCGCGCCCATTCGCGGCTCGCGCATACCCATCTGATCTCCTTGTGTGCCCCAGGAAGGACTCGAACCTTCAACCTACTCCTTAGAAGGGAGTTGCTCTATCCGCTTGAGCTACTAGGGCAAATTCTTACTTTCAATTAACCACTTTATGTATTTTTTACTTTTGTACGATTTTAATTTTTTTTCTCTCAACCTTGCTTCACTTTCTTTAGAATATTCCTCAGAATATACTAATTTAGTGGTCTTGAGTACCTTAGTTGTTCTTGTTTTACCTTTTAAATGTTCTCGTATTCGCCTTTTTAAGTTGTTTGTTGAACCGATATAATATCTGTCACTTAGCTCATTCTTTAATATGTATACATAGTACATTTTGTTCTATCCGCTTGACCCCGATTTAATCGGGGTTGAGCTACTAGGGCTTGTAGGCTGTATTTTATCAAATTTGAGTCAATCTTGGTATAATTGTCTTGTTAAGAGAGCCGAAGTGCCGGAACTGGCAGACGGGCACGCTTCAGGAGCGTGTGTCCTTTACGGACGTGCGGGTTCGACTCCCGCCTTCGGCACAAAGCATTGATCTTATGGAACAAGGAGAAAACAAAAGAGAACAAAAACAAATTCTCAGTAGTTTAATGGCTCAGGTGGGTGTGGATAATCCTGATTATGGAGAGATTGGTAAAGCACTTCTTGATATGAGTCAGAAGGTTATCGAGGGGGTTGGTGACACAAGAGCAGTAGATAGACTAAGAAAAAAATGGAGTTCACAAACTAGCGATGGAATAAATGCAGACGGCGCTCGAGATGGTTCAGTTCGTGCGTTTCAAGCTGATATTGAATCTATTGCAGGATTAAGGGCACCTTTTGACTCTTACGCATTTTAT
>Ga0265297_10001878_pt1 | contig 45845 bp, 71 predicted proteins | sample Munlanlwell13791_FD_192502 | JGI IMG/M metagenome (GOLD analysis project Ga0265297, IMG submission 192502) | Leachate microbial communities from a municipal landfill in Southern Ontario, Canada - Leachate well 137-91 | ecosystem: Engineered > Solid waste > Landfill > Unclassified | place...
GGTATGAGGACAATGACCCCAAAGCGGAGGAGCACTGGATAGCCGCGGGTGGTTCTACCTGCGCCAAGGATTGCCCACTCTGCAAGGTCGAAGAAGCTCTCGGCATATCCGAGTAGCACCTGCCCATCGGAGGACACATGGAAATCATCGAAGAGGCTGAAGTCAGAAAGATGATCCGAAGGGCCTGCAAGGAGTTCGGATCGCTTCGCGCCTTTGCTACCCACCTCGGGGTTTCCGCCGCCTTCGTTTCGGACATCGCGCGAGGAAACCGGGAGCCATCCGGGAAGGTTCTCCAGCACTTAGGGCTTTCCAAGGACGTGCGCCGTGTCGTCATTTTCTTCAAAACCCAGGAGTAGCCATGAGCCCATTCATCTGGAACCTGTTCGGACGCATCGCCTACGCTCCGCACGACCGCCACGACATACAGGAATACAACGGGTGGTGGAGGCACCGCGCCTTCGGCATCTACACCTTCCACCGCAAAGCCACGCCCGGCTGGGTGTAGCTGTCCAGGAGATGCCCATGCCCTTCACGCCCAGATTTGAGGTTTTCGATTCCGAGTGGGGATGGGTCTCTCTCGGATGGCAGCGCCGACGCAAACGAATGGAGCGCCGCTGGGACCGAGCCAATGCCCGAGGCTACAAGCACCCAACCTATCGCCCGAAGCGCAGCCGATGAGGCTGTCCAAAAGGAACTCACATGACAGATCACGAGAGAATGGTAGAACTCGGTATTGATGGTAATTGTGGGTTTGCCCTGCTTGGCGCAGATCTCCAATCCGGTGAAGCCGAGTTTGTCAAAATCCCGTCCCACGGGAGGCATCCACGAGCAGCGCTGCGCCTGCATTGTCGCTCTCCACAATTTACGCGAGCGCCTCAATAGGCCCGACCTGGTCTATTACCTAGGTCCATCACATCCATCCTGCCGTTGATATCCAAGACCATCCCCGGGAACCTTCCATGAAACATCCCTTCATCAGAACCGAGCAGGAAGCCGCCGCACTGGTGGTGGACTACTTGGAGAGCATGGGCCTCGACATCTACCAAGAGGTCGAAATGGACGGCGTCGTCGCCGATCTGGTGGCCCTGCGGGGGCCCGAGATCTGGATCGTAGAGGTGAAGATGAGCTGGAGTCTCGATCTTTTGCAGCAACTGCGGGAGCATCGGCGGCGCCTCCATGCTCATCGCCTCTTCGCCGCCGTTCCGCAGGGACGAAACGACATAGACAGGCAGAGGCTCTTTCTCGATTCCGGTTTCGGGTCCATCACGATCCGCAACAGTCCCGAGGAGTGGGCATACAAGACCGGAGTGTCCGTCATGGCCCCCCGGATCACGTCTCACCTCATCCCCGAAATCCGGAGCCTGCTGCGCGAAGAGCACAAGACTTTCGCCAAGGCGGGAGCGCCCTGTGCCGCCGGACGCTACACCCCTTTCCGGAAAACCATTGATGCCCTGGCCCGGGTGGTGAATGAACGCCCCGGGATGACCATCAAGGAGGCTATCACCTACCTGGACCATCACTACTCAAGCGATGCGTGTGCGAAATCATCCCTCCTATCCTGGGCACAGTCCGGGAAGGTTCCCGGCGTCCATGTGGCACAGGATGGGAAGCGCCTGACCCTCTGGCCCGAAGGGATGGAGCCCACCAAGAAGGAAGCTAGCCCCCTGCCCGAATGGGCACAACCCCACCTCAACCCACCGGTTCAGGCCACAGCCTGAGCCTGTCCACTGGAGGACGCATGCAATTCCCGGTTTGCCCTGTATGCGGAACATCCTATCGCCTAGCTCCAAATGGGATTGGTGGGTGGATGCTACAGAAAGTCTGCCCGTGCTACGAGCCCCCACGTCCTCAGATCATCTGCTCGGACCATTCCGAGCCCAACAAGCACTGAATGTCCAGGATGTTCCCGAAACGGATTTCGGGAACATGCCTCAACCGGCTCCCCTTGCACCCGTCCCGTGTGACGGTCACCACACCGCAAAACCAACAAACGAAATGATCCCACACCGCCAAGCCGCGCCGGACGAATTCAAGGCTGATGTGCCGTTACCGGAATCCGCAGGATGTGCGATGTTCGTTTTTTGCCTACTTGCGGCGGGTGCTATCGGAGTTTACATTGGATACAAGCTAGGCAGTGGATCCTGGTGATGCTCAAAGGTGAACCATGTCTATTAAATATGCCAACATCTCAACCACTTTAGTTTTGGCCCATCGGTTCACCAAAGGCTGTCTACCACTAGACCTAGCCCGAGAATTTGACCGATCCATTGGAGATGCGTTGCGGGAAAATTCTGAGCGGAATGATGAATTAATTTCACTCCGCGTCCAAGTTAAGGACCTAGTGTCTGAAAATATAAGACTCAAGTCCGTGATCGATAAAGCCGGAATCATGCTCCCTGGATCAACTCTATACTAATTAGAACTAATTTTAGTATCAAGCACCACAAAGAAAGGATTGGACAATGCCATCAAAGCTTTCACTTGAAAAACGAGAACTCCGATTTCTTATCGATGAGTTTTCTAGGGTATACCGAAAGAAGCTTACACTTGAAAAAAATCTTGCTGAAGTGAATAAAGAATATGAGCAACTTCAATCAAAATTACTTGATTCTTAATTTGGCTTAGGCATCAACTCCCGTTCTTGATCTGGAACTGATTCGTAGTATTCACGATACAACTTTTCGGATTTTTCCAAACGCAACCGCATAAAACGCGCATCGCGGCTCTCGTCTTTGAGCCGCGATTCTTTGTTGTTCTTTCCCATCAGAACCTCACTCCAGCACCGACAAAAACAGTTTGTCCAATGAACCCTGTATTGGCAGTTATTGCACCAGAATTGTAACTTACCATCGAACCATACACCTTCATGTGCTGGCGAAGATCATAACCGACAAGCCCGATTACTGACCGCTTGTAATTCGGTGTGATGGCTCGCTTGAAGTTCTCTACTTGCTGTTCGGATGCTGCCAGGGCCTTGGAACAGCCCTCAATCTGGCCATCACGCGCCTTGATCCTTGCCTCGTCATTCAGATGCCGGTCATCTTGAGCTGAAACTAGTTCTCGAAGAACCACCACTTCGGGGTCCCCGGCTGGTCCAGACACGTCCACTCCGGGGAGTCCGGGTAAGGGATCCAAGGGTTTGTCTGTAAGCTTCGCCAGTTTGGTTTTAAGCTCGGAGATGCGCTTGTCTTTGTCCACACCCCGCGCGTCCAGATCGAGAGCATCCTGCTTGAATCTGTCCCTTTCCTCTTTGCCATCGTCCACCACCTTCTGGAGACCTTCGTTTTGTAGGAGCACCCAAGCGAGTTTTTCTTCCGCCTTCCTCTGGACATATCTAGATCCAGCCCAGAAACCAAAGGCGCCCGATGCCAACAGAGCGCCCCCGATGATTGCGTAAGTCTTGAGTGTCACTTTCGGCCACCTTTCCCTTTACCCTTGCACCCCATTGTCATCACCTCCTTTTCGCTTCAATCGAGCCACGAGTTTGCCGCCTACATAGCCACCAGACACAGCGAGCAATAGAGACCCAAATGCATAATTCCATTCCCGCTTAATCTCCACCTTCAAGCCTACCGAAAGCCACACAATCCCAGCGGTTATGACCATCAGGTAAGCCAGCTTCTTTGTCTGTGGTCCGCCTGGCCCCAGAAGGCTCGAAAAGGAATTCATCAGACCATTGATAAGGGTCTTCATCCATGACATGCCTCACCTCACAACTTGCAACCTGTCTGGGCCTTCTGCGATCTTAAGACGGACTGGGCGCGGCATGATGATGCACCCCATGGATTCCTGGCCATATTTCAATGGGTTCAAAGACGCCCCATGGATCCAGAAATCATCCCGGCCATGCATTTCGTTTTCGAGATCAGGCGTAAGTTCCATCACGAAACGACCTAGACGCGGATGATCCTCAAGCTTGCCGATGGTATACCAACCCCTTGGAAGCGGTCCAGTTCGAACGATATCATCCTTGTCAGGGTTGTTCTTCCCCTTCCCTCTTCCCGCCCATCCAGACCCGACCAGCGTTCCGTCATCCAACTTCAGTTCACCAGTGCTTTGGGAGTAAACGTAATTCATCGGTCACACCTCTATCACAAGTATAGGCCAAAACTACCGCATCGCAAGGATTCTGCTATAGGTGTTAACAATCACGGGGACCATCAATAGAGTCAAGAACACGACTGCCAACCATTGGGCAATGGTCATCTTGACGTTCATGGGTGCTCGCCATTCTTTGATCTCAGAGAACCCTTTCCTGATCTCATCCGTTAGGTCTTGGAGCTTCTTCGCGCTATCAGTCTGCCCTTTGGAAAGGGTCCGAAGCTCCCTCGCGATCAGTGGGGCCACGATTGGCCAGTTACACACATCCGATTCACACGGGACCGGCGTAGCGTCCATCGCTTCTCTGAACGGATCATGGCTATCCTCTCCCTGGAAGTAATTCGGGATTGGCTGGGTAGAACGCGGGTCCTTGTGCATTTTGTAACCTCGATTCAGACTGATATTATGACATTATATTCGCAGCCTTCAGGACTTGGTATATTTCTTCAATTCTAGTTCTATTGTTATTTGATAATGCGATATGTGCATCTCTGTGGGCAGCCGTATCGTATGCACCAGCCGTGGTCCCAGTCCCTCCCGCTGGGGCTGCTGCTGCTTGGGCAGTTGGAGCGGAACCTGGTGCCAAGGAACCAAGATCCTTGTTCGCATCCGTGAGCACCAGACGTGATGCCGTTAGCCCATACACACGCACTTTCCCGTTTGGGTAAAACCTGGTTGACCAGGTGGTGTCGTTGTAAGCGGGGCCAATCCACAAATAGGTGAGCGTGGGTTCACCGCCAGACGCTCCGCCGAAACCTCCGAAGCCACCCAAGATTGCTTTTGATGTATCTGTAAATGAAAAATCCTTAGCCCACGCGCCTGAAGTGAAACCGGTGATCCTGACGCAGTCCGTAGAATTAGAAACAAGCACTCCTCCGATAGAAAGCGACGCTCCCTCGAGGGTACTTGCTGTTTTTATTTTCTTGGTCGCGTAGATTCCGCCCGGAGTCCCTAGGGATGCGCTCGTGGCGGAAACCGCCTCAGACGTATCCGACAAGTAGGATTTCCCTGCTCCTAGGTCTAGTTGCCTATTGGTGGTAGCTCCGGTCACATCTCCCGTATGGATCATCGAAGATGCAGAGAATCCGGTCCCATTTATGTCCCCGTGGCTGAACCCGTCCAGTCGCGGGCGAGTGCCAGTAATGCCAGTGGCGCTAACGTCGCCAGCGTAGAAGGACGCGATTGCCCCGTTAGCGACCCCTAGGTTCAGAATCAATTCTGCCCACACCCCAGATATTACGCCAGCTACAGTTGCCCCGGCATGCTGAGACGACACGGCCCCATGGTTTCCCGTCACAACGCCTGACCATACAGTAGCTCCTGTCAATTCGGATGTGTTCGAACCTCCGTATGCGTTTGTTCCACCACCTGCGGAAAGCGTGCATCTGCCGCGCAGTCCGACAGCATTGGACAAGGTCCCTGATCCAAGATGGACGAACTGCCCATACATGCCATACTGCGTGGCGGTAAAATTCTGCGCACACGCCGCCGGGATTGTGTGCGTCCCATTCAGTGCATATTTGTTGACCCCACATGTAGCAGATGGATTATTCGCAAAACTGGATAAATATCCAGACACGTTTTCAATGCTCGTGTCTTCAACGGATTGTTTTATCCTCCCCCTAATCAGCCCCCCACGAGTCAGGTCCCTATCTGGGCACATGGAAACGTAGATTGGATTTGACCAAGCGAACTTCCCGTCTGACGCTCGTGTGATCCTGATTCGGATATATTTTTCAAACCCTTGCGCTGTATACTCGCTTGACGTTCCCGCCGCAGTTGTCTGCAAAACCACCCCAGCGTCCCCGATCCATTCGATTTTTGCGGTTGCACCAGTGGTGGCCGTAATAACCCTCCCCGAGACGGAGACTGAGAGTGTCGCTCCGGTCGAGGCGTAGAAGTTGCCCCGTTTGATTGATTCAACAATATTGGCCTTCGTCGCGCTATCCGCGAACACGATGATCCAGCCCTTCCCGGCGTCCGCGCTCGCATTGTGGGTGTCATCTACCGCTGTCCCATAGGCGCGCCCTCCAGCGGTAAGCAACGCATCCCACCTGGATTCTGCATTCTCAGGAGGCGCATACGCATTGTATACCTCTATCCCCGCATACCCATCGAGTTGACTGATCTCGACATCTGTTAGTCCGATTGCTGCGTTTAGCGCTGGATGGGCGAGGATCGGCACTGCGCCCTGAGACAATATCGCATCAATAATGTCCTGGTGATCCGTATCGGTAACGTGGCTCGTCGCGTCCATCGACAGGATGTGGCCTGTTGCTGTAGATTCCTCCACACCGGGGACGAACAAGATCCCTGCCACGCCCGGGTCTGCGGTCACGACATTATGGTCAGTGATAGATACAAAATCGTAGCCAAGATTTTTGTAATAGGTAACCAGCGCTGACGGAGTATCAACCCCATCGGATCCAGTTGTGTGGTTGTGGATTGATCCTTTGTATGTTCCAGATTTGGTCTCATACGGGCTGACGATGCTGATCTGTGCTCCGAAATACACGAATGGTTCGTTCTGGTAAACCCTGACGAAATTAGTAGTGCCCAATTCGGTATGCCCGTGATCCCCGTAGGCAGCAAGAGCGTGAGTAGTCCCAAACCCTGGGAACGTCACCTTCGCGTCATCAAGAGCTACACGGTATTCCAAATACCCCATGGCCTGGACGATGGTGGAAGCGGATGTGACTGTTCCAGCGCCAACAGACAGGCCCATAAGAGGCGCGTTCGGCACGTAAGTTTTAACGGCCTTCTGACTTGGAACCGCAGTATCGTCACCCGGCGTCGAAAGTGCTCCGTCTGAATTGCCCGTGATGTTGTGGCCGTTTAGGTCAACATTCTTGTCAGCGTTTAGGTATGGCACATAAGCGGATGCGTCCAGGCCTCCAAGGGTAGCAGCTTCGGAAGACTGGGTAGACGGAGGTGCGGAAAGATGGGACTCAATGATCTCAGAAAGCATGTTAGGCATGTCAATCTGACCATGCCGTGGGACCGATTTCCCGCCTCTCCTCCCGTTGCTTACGCTCATGCTTGCCTCATTTCTTCTTCGGCTTGGGGCCAAGGGTTGCGCCTGCCAATGCCTCAGGAATGGATTCTGGCTGTTGTTCGCCCTCTGCTACATGGTGGACATACTTCCAGGTCCGCAGAATTTGGGCTGTCCCTGGAATTCCAGTCCAGGATCCAGCAGCGTCAAGCGCGTCGATTAGCGCCTCTTCTGGGTCCTTCTCCCCAGCCATGGCCTTGTTGATTGACCCAAGGGCCTCGAATGGCTTCACCAATGCAGAAATTACCGGGTTACGGAGATCAGCCTTCCTGCCCTTGATGATGGTGTTGATCCCAACATCCATGAGATCGGACACCACCGGGACAACACCAGCCACGCCCTTCATGGTTTGTTCGCCCATCCATGGTAGCCAGTCTTCATCGTCTTCTGGCCCACGATTTTTAAGCATTTGCCCTATCATCTGGGACAACACCACAGCCATCAGCGCGCTAGTCATCCGGGCGGGGTTCCCGCTCTTAACGGAAGACGCAACGATTCCATACAAAGTGTTCGCATCTCCCATGAATGTAGTGAACAACTTGGACGCTCCTGGACGGCGGAACATCTGAGACATGTTACGATTCTCACCAGCCTGAAGGCGACGAGCTACCATCCGATCCGCCTCCATAACGGCCTGGGCCTCGTTTCCGTGCTCATCCATGCCCTGGCGATACTTAGCAAGCCACGCAGGGAATGAAGTTAGGGAATCCATGACCATGAATCCTTGTCCAAGGAATTGGCTTACGCGGGCATTCCCTTCCCCAAGTGCGCCACGGGCTTCCTCCATCTCCCGAAGGTCACGCTGGAAGTTATCGGCCCTGAACCGCATCTCATTGGGTGAAAGGTCTTTGATGAATTTGACCATTTCAGATCGGTTTGTGATGACGTCGAAATACGCTTTTGCGAACCCAGGAACCCCGAAAAATTTGGTAGGGTTCCAATTCAAGATTTCCATTGCAGGTTTAACGACATCGGAACCCTGGATCAACAGCGACCCGAGATTGCCAATGAGAACCGCCGTAGTCATTGCTGACCGGCGCTTCATCAACCATCGCATCACCGGGCCTTCATCAACCGTTTCCGTGTTGGCCATGTCCTGCAGCCAGGGTTTAAACTGTTTTGCTTCTTCTTCGTTCAGTGTTTCCTGGAGTGCCCTCCGAACGTCTTCATCAGCAGTGAACCTAGACACGTTTCGTATCGTTTCACCCATCGTGATCCGGGTAACGACACTCTTGAGATGTGGCCCAAGGATGCTCCGATAATCCAGAAGTAACCGGTAAGTGGCGCCTGTTACTTTCTGGGCAGCACTGGTCTTTGTGGATGGGGCCATAGACCCGACCGAAAGATGCTTGAACGGATCCTCCATCAATTCGCCCTTGGCGTCCAGAACGGAATCAGCGCGAAGCGGGTAATATCCACCCCTCATGTGGATCACGGTTCCATCTTCCATCTTCACATCGAATGGAGTAAGGGTCTTGGCTACTGGCTCCAGGCCCGTCATTTGCTTTTCAACCTGGAACAAGCCTTCCTTTGTGGACTCTAGAGAATCCCAAACATCTTGGACAAACTTCCAATCAGATGGGCGCATGGCCTTACGCATGTCTTCGACGATCTTGATGCCTTCTACGTTTTGGAGCCCTTCCCCCTCCATCGCGACCTTTTCATTCTCGGCATTGCCCATGTTCAGCCAGAATGAAATGAGTTGCAACCGGTTAAGGTCTTCGCTCATTCCGGGTAGACGAATGCCAACCATCTCCTGGATCTCGCCTTGACGTTCCGCCTTGGGCCTAGCCTCGAATGCCGTTCGGATCTTAGAAAACACATCCTTCATCAATGCGTTGCGGTTCGCCGATGCGTCATCGATTGGCTTCTTAATGTTTCGTCGGGCGGGTCCATTAATGTCCCCTCCATCAAGTTGATCGATCAGCCATTCCATTTTGGTCATCTCGGCGTCGATACCGCGAAGCTGGCGAATACGCTTATCCCAGAATCCTTCGTAAGCGCCACGACGCCGGACTTTCTTAACCTTATTGTTTGCGTATGCCGTGCTTATGAACTGGGCCTTTTCTGCCTCAAGTTCCGCTTCCTCATTGCCGAGCGTGTAGCGATATTGATTCCTCGCCACGGCCTGGATATTGTTCAGCAGGTCCATGACCGCGCTTAATTCTGGCGGGGTGAGTTCCTTGTAATTCTTCGGGATCTCGTTGAAAAGGATGGGGTCAGGCATCACTATCCCGTTGCCCTCCCCGCCATTCGCCGCAAGCTGGGAATTGACCCATTCCTCCCGACCCTTCTCGCGGGCCAAGATATCCTTCAAAGGGATCTTCGCAAACTCGTATTGATCCAGGATCGCATTGAGTTGGTTCAGGAAGTCGCCCTTGGCTTTCCCGATCCTTTGTTGTGCCGGAGTCTTGGCCAAGTCGCGGGCCTTCCCGGCCTGCTTCTCTGCCAGCGCACGAGCCTTTACTGCTTCCAGATACAGGAAGTGGTTCATCAACTCGTTCTTCTTCGCTTGGGCAGCCGCCGCGAAGTCCTGCTTACCCATAGCCTCGAATGCCTTCCGGCTCTCCTGCCTTCCGGTGGTCAGGTATCGGTTAGGCTGGATATCCATGATCTTCTGGCTGTTGATGAGTTCCACCGCCGCAGCTCGGAAGGTGGCCAACGGTGGAACATCCATGGCAGCATTAGCCTCTTTCCGTATAGCCCGCTCATCCTCGCGAGCCATTTGGTGCTGGGCTCGCTCCATCTCGGCCCTGTCCTTACTCTGTTGTCGCTGCTCGGCTTTGATGTTGCCAATTCGCTCTCGGGCTAGTGTCTCAACATCCTTTAGATTTTGTCGTTGCTCTTCTCGAAGATCTTTATACTGTTTCCGTAGAAATGGAGCTACAGATCTCGCTTTTGCCTTAAGCGCCTTAAGCTCCAGAACAAGGACTTCTTCATCTGCCTTCTGGTGGACGGCAAGAACCGCCTCATCTGCCAGCGTCCCATCTGTAGCCATGTCTCCATGCTTGGCCTTCATAATCTCGTCAGTCAGGTTCTCGATCAGTTCGGCCCGCTTCGGTAGCCTCGTCAGCGTTTCGACCAGTTGCCGCCCAGACTCATACCCCATTATCTCAGCAGCGGAATCGATATCTACGCCGCCTTCCTTCACGTAAACGGCCCCCTTGGATCGGGAGATGGCCTGCGTTTCTTTCTCGCCAATTAAGGCCACGATCTGGGCACGGTCCAATTTCATCGGCGTCCCGTCCTCAAGCTGGCCACGCTGGAGGGCCTTCAGATCCTTGAAGTCCTTACGGGAATCCACGCCAGTCTCAACATCAGCGCGAATTGATTCACGTTCGGCCTTATACCAGTCTTCGTGCTGGCGTTGGGCTTCGGCGATTAGCTTCTGCTCTACTGCTACTGCCGCCCGCTCCTGAGCCTTGGCAATGGTCTTCTGGTAGAGGTCAAACGTGGCCTGGTCCCATCCAACATCTTCAGGCTTTGCTATGAGTTTTCGCGTTTCTTTCGTCTGCTCCCGGGCCTGGGCAATGGCCTCGTCAGTGGCATACATCCGATCAAATGCCGCCCGGATCTCGGGACTAAGTTTCACTCCCAGGTTCTTGAGCTGGCGGTAAATGAGCTTCATCCATTCTTTCATCCTGGCGAACGCTCCGCGCAATTCTTCGGAGGGGGCATTCCCCTCCATCACATAGGCTTCCGACAACCTCGCGAAGGTTTCATGCGGCTTAGCGAGTTCTCGTATTCGAGCTGCCTCCACTGATGTTAATTCCCGACCTTCGACTCTAGCCTTGGTGTCGATAGCCTTGGCCTCTGCCTGCATGGCAAGCTTGTTGTCATGAGTCCCATATCCGCTTGCCTCAAGGAATCCCTGATAATCATCCTTTATTTGTTGAGGAACACCTTCCTGTTGAGCCAAGTCCGCCAAGATCTCAAAGGCGAAGTGCCCCCCTATCTCATGTATTGCAGTGGATAAGTTTGCTGTGGCAAAAAGGCCCACATGGGTTTGGTAATTCGCACCCCACTGGATGAACCCGCGCTTGCCTTCGTGGGTATCCCCGAGCTGGATTGCCTTGATCTCTTCTTCCCATGCCAGGAAGGAGGCTTCGGACATGCGGGCTTCGTCGGGATTGATTCCCTGCTGGAAAAGGGTTTGCCCTGTTAAACGCCCTTCTTCTCCAGCCCTAACCGCAACGCCTCTAGGACCGCCTGCCCCCGCGTCGCTCGCTCTTCGTCTGTCCAGGGTTTTGCCTTCAACGGCTTGGGCGACTCTTCGTTCAACCGGCTTTCGTTGTCCTTGGAATTCATAACCGGCTCCTTTAAGCCTATTGTAGGTCTCTTCGACTGTTTTGTAAATACCCTCATCGTAAGAATGTGATTCCATGAACGACATCAATTCATTCTGAGGGACAAGAGTCATGTCCTCTCTGGTCCCAGAATTGTCTACCACGTTGAAGGATACGAGTCCATTCCCTTCATATTCGGATAACAATCGCTTCACCGTCTCAATTGCACCCTTATGGGCATCAGCCAACACCTTGAGAGGGACGGCGCGTCCTTCTTCCTCATGTGCCCTAACGATGTTACCTTCTACCGCTTTTTCTACTGGGCGGTAGATGAAATCGATTCCGACCCGTCTTCCACTCGCTAAAGCATCTTCGATCATGGACTTTGCACTATCGTAATTCGACAAGGCACCGTTCCACACAGTGTGCGCTTGATCCCCTAGATTAAGTTGCTTTGCCGCCGTGTTTTTACCGCTGCCGCCACCACCCGCTAGGAATTCAACATACTCGCCCTCCACCGTAACCGGTTGGGCCATACGTTCGATAAACTTTCGTTTCATGAAATTGGATACTGCTTCATGGTGTAGGCTGGTAACAAGAAGCGGATCTTGTTGATAATTCGTGTCCAGTTGACGGGCAAGATCTACATCTAAGACTTTCCCGCCTTGGGAATCTGGCAGGTTGTCGTATTCCTGACTTGCGGTTTTGGCTTCAAATATGTCCTTGGCTTGGGCTTTTATCTGAGACGGCTCAAGGGAATCTACCTGGTATAAGGCATCTGGACTCTCTGGGGCCGCGTTTGCCTTCAGTCTGTTCTCCATCACGTCCTGGATGGACATCCCGCGTTCGCCCTCCATGGGCCGCGAGACCGTTAGCCCTTCGCGCCACTTGCTAAGGTCTTGCCCGCTCCGAACCTCAAGCGTGGCCAGGATATTCGCGAAGGCGTCAGCATATGTCCCAGCAGTCGAAGGCTCGAAGAGCGGATCGAACTTCTTCACAAGGTCTTCCCGGATCTGCTCCTTTAGGCTCAGTTCCTTGGTCGATTCGATTGCCTTCTGAGCTTGCACCATTTCGGCTTGGGCAGCTTCCAGCGCTGCCGCGTTCTCTTCAGCCATCCGTGGCGTCCATTCACCGATGGACGTTCGTAGGTCAGGAGCAAGCCCTTCGTGGTGCTCTACCGCTAATTGGGTCAGGTAGTCAGCCGTTTCCATGATGAGCGGATTCCCGGAGGCCAGCGCCTCATCCAGGTTCTTTACCCCAACCTTTTCGGCCATCACATACGGGTCCAGCCCTTGGCTCTGGAAGTATTCCATGAACGCCGTGGGCTCGATTAAGGTGGTCTCGCCTTGGAGCATGGACCCCGTAGCTTCTCGGAACTTCTCAGGGCTCCGCTTTAGGAGCTTGGATTCCTTGGCCGCATCAACAAGATCCTGAATATCACCGACTGGCTTATCCGGCCCGTGCCCGCCGGGAATAGCAATGCGCATTCCTGCGCCCATGGCCACGCCGCCGGTTAGATTCTGGATCGCATTACCAGCGACTTGAACCAAGGTCTTGTCTGGGTTGATAGTCACCCAGTCCGCCAGATCTTCCGCGAATCCCTGGACTACCTCTTGTGCCCCTTCCTTGGCCCCGGTGATGCCGAGCGAAAGGAGTTTGGAACCCCACTTTTTGATTATCGATTGCGCTCCTGGAGCCTTGGCAACCTTGATCATCAGGTCTTCCAGGATCTTGCCTTCCATTGCCGCGCCAGTAGGACCAGACAGAAGGCCAGCCAGTAGCGCCCCGTGAGCCGCTTTGATCTCTGCATCCTCTTGGCTCAAGGTAGGGTCTTTGCTCATCAAGAACTGGACGCCATTCTGATATTGGCCCTGGACCGTTCGCCCAACCTCAAGAAGGCCTGGAGCGCTTACGGCATACTGTCCAATGCGTTGGGCAAGCGCCAAAAGCCTCCCAGCCTTCGGGGCAGCGCCAGCCGCACCAGCGCCGCCCGTTGCAACCGCTAGGCCAATCGTCGCCGCAGTGGGCGCCAGTTCCCCAGCGATGATCTTTGCCGCGTTCATCAATCCTTTTGGATTCGATGGATTAGCCGCGCCCAAGTTGAGGAATTCTTGCCCTGTCTTTGGGTCCTTCACCACGAGATTCTCGGTCTCGTATTCGTGCTGTTTCGCCCATCCAGATAGTTTCTTACCCCCCAAGTCCAGGCCCTCAATCGCCCACTGAAGAGGATTCACCTTCCCAACTGTTTTAAGCGTTTCAACCGCACCCTTACCAAAGACATTCCCAACAGTTGCCCGGATCGTTGCGGCTTGGGCATCTTTGATGGTCGAAGCCAAGGTCCCAATCCCCCCCAAGGCGGAAGCACCAAGACCCATGTAGACTCCAGCTCCCCTTCGCTTATTGTCTTCTGCTACTCGTTGTTCTTCCGCCTTTAGTGCCCGATCCCGTGCTGACTCTTCAACCTTTTGGAGAGTAGGAATATCATCTCTGGATACAGGAACATTATCCTCATGTTCTACAAGCCAAGCCGCTAGTGATGGCGTGACTTCCTGGACCAATTCGGGGCTATATTCCGTGGCCTTGGCTTCAGTCTCAAACGGCTGTGGATTGCTCGCAACGACAGACGGAGCTACACCATTGACCGCCGCCGTTCGGATATGCTTCGCGTAGGCTTCTGGATCCACATTCGCGGTATCTCTGAATCTTCCTTTTAGGGCTGACGCCTGGTCTGTTTCGGATGCCATCTGGTCAAGAAGATCATCCAGTTCGTCAGGCATCACTTACCCCGTTTGTCTGCGGCCCTTTTGGCTGCAATGACCATTCTAACATTGGCAGACGTTGCGGGTATACCTCTTCCATCCAATTTACTCACCGCAAAATCTAGTTCTGAATCGGTTACATTGTCCAAGTAAGGCGATGCCGCAGAACGCGGTTCTGTCCGAAGTTTTTTGATCCCTTCCGCGACCACAGACCGGCTACGCCCCGTAATGAACGCTGCGTTTTCTGGTGTCATGGTCAGGTCTCGAAGGTCACGGACTTGATAAGCTTTGGATTCCTTATCTCCACCGAAGATGCTTTTCGATTTAACCCTTACTGGAGACATGGCCTCGTCAATGGCGGTTAACCATTCGTTATCATCAAGCTTCCCCTGCTTTTTTGACTGCATAGACTCAACAATAGGGCCAAGATATTCCACCAAAAGCCCAACTTTCGCTTCATCCTGAGCAGTCAACTTCGTGTCACTCTTGATTTCTCCCCACTTTTTAAGTCGATCTTTCAAGAGTGGCTGTGGAAACTTAACTTCTTTCCAGGTTCCCACAACCTGCTTAGCCTTCCCAATATCGTCCATCAATTGCTTCGTATGAGAAGTCCCTAATTGAGGGTAGAGCGAGGCGGCTTCTTCTAGACCCATCTTGGATAATGCTTCTGGATCGCTTCTCAGTTTTGCCAGTAGCGCATATCGTGCTACCTCATCGGCTCCCTTCTCGCCGGTCCCTGCCATCTTCGCTTTACGTTCTCTTTGTTCTGTATCAAAGATACTTTCCAACCGTGCTCTATCTTCGTCACTTAAGGCATTACTGATATATGCAGGCATCCTTTGCACGGCCTGCCAGCTGGTAACCGGCTTCGTCCCAGCGCGAAGGCCAATGATCGAATCAAGCACTGTTCCGAATGCGGTATCCCGAGCCGTTTTCCTGCCTATTTCTTTGGCGTTAAACTGAGCATGTAGCTCTGTTTCTGCCGTTTTGAAGCCCATCGGATTGTCTGCGTATTTATCGTGCAGCTCTTTCCGGGCTTGATCGAATGGGAGATCTTTGGCCATGATCGAAGAAACGTTCTCGTAGGCCACTTTTGCCTCTTCACCCTTCTTAATGAGCGGATCGAAATGAGCCATTACCTTTTCATCGATCCATTCCCTATGTTCTGAAGCCCACTTCTGAGCCCCTGCATAGTCCCCACTTTGGACCATCGCATCAAGAATTGACTCATTCGCCTTCGAGAAGGCGTCCTTTCGGAGTGCATCCACAGGTAGTCCAGTCAACTTGGCCTTCCGTTGAACCGCATCTTCAATCCCACCGAAGCGCGGCATGAGATCCGCCTCAGTGGTGAACCCGTTAGCGAGGTCAGAAGACAAGCCACTCATCTGAGTATCGATCTGGAGATCCGCCTTATTGATCTGGTCTCCGATCATTTCCTTCGCTTCGTGTTCGCCCATTCGACTCGCAAACCTGACTTCACGTTGGGCCGCTGCCTGCCGGAAAAGCTTCTTCTGCTGGTCGTTCTTGAGGGTGGATTCAATCTGCTGGGTCGTGTCTTGGAATCGCTTCAGGTAGGTTTTGCTGAGTAGCTGGTCCCCCGCTTCGCCCTGTTTGTAGACGCTTTCCCCCTTCTGGGTCAGGGCTTCTGTCTCAAGCGCGTCTACAGCCAAAGAGTGTTGGTTGAAAGCATCCTTCGCCCTGTCTGCATCCGCTTCCAGTTGGGCCTTAATGATCTCCTGGCTTACCTGCATTCCAACTTGACCGGCCTTTTCAGCCAGTCCAACCCCGAACGCTTGAGGATCTGCCTGGACACGGAATCCACCACCTTGGAGCGGGTTGATGGTCTCTTGGGCTTGGTAGGTTGGGATCTTGATGGGCATCTCTTACCTTCACTTTCCTGAAGAATAGATACCGTATGCTCTAGATGCTCCCGTGAGAGCTGATTCAAATAGGCCGAATTTCTTCTTCGACTTGTTCATCTCTTCTTCGGCCTGGATCTCTTTGACTTGCTCTCCGAATCCCCAGGCAGTTCTCCATGCGTTCAACTTGATGGTTGCCGCGTCCTCTGCTCCAGCCGTGGCAGTCTGGGCTAGGATATCTCCGAAGGACCCTTGCCCAACCTGTGCCCCAGTCGCGCCCATCATGGCCCGCTGGGTAGCTGCCGCTTGTTCTGACTTCTGGATGGCCTTGCCTTCTTCGATGGACCCGCGCCGGAGCATGTCAAGTTCCTTCGCCTTTGTCGTTTCGATGTTGGCTCGGTTCACGCCAGACTGGAACTGGGATTGTTTGTTCTGGGCATACATGGACCCCAGAGTGCTCACCCCGGCGATTACGTAAGGGATTGCCGCAACCATGCACATCATGCACCTCGTTTCAATGTGAACTTGTGAAACGGCATCCCGAACACCCCGTAAGGTTCTGGTGGATGAATTGTAAACCCCAGCCACTTCAGCCATTTTACTGCCATTGTGTTCCGAGCGTCCACGTAATTCTCTAAATTTTCGTATTGCATCAACATGTGTTGTATCACATCCCGTCCATGGCGCAAAAACCGGAATGGGTGCTTATCAATAGCACTGGTTCCGACCATCCATGGAGCCCCGCAATTCACCAATACCGATGCGGAAGAGGCTCCAAATACACAGACGGGCTCACCATCCCACAGCCAAGCCCAAGACTCCGGCGAGATCTCAAGGCCCAACTCAAGGCATTCAAGCGGCGTGTATTTCGCGCAAGCCCAGAGTTCTTCCACATCCGCCTCACGCGCATGACTCGCCACGGATCTGGCATGTTCGATGGTGGCTGGAACGAATTCATCCATTACCCACCTACCTGAATCTGAGGAATGATCGCCAGTATGTTCACCGGAAGAGGATCTTTTTGTCTGAAGAACACCACCCCAGTTGTATTCCATTGGGTAGATATTGCCTTCTCGTATACTCCGGTGACAAGTTCTTGGGTGGTCTGTCCAGTCGAATCGGGGGGAGCATCGAATACCGCACTCAAACTGTTTTCATCTGGTCCAGCCTCGAACGTCCCAGAATTCAACAACTTGAAGGACACGGCTGGCACAATCTTCCTCTTATCCATGAGAGATCCACCCCCAGGCGGGATATCCAAACTCAACGTCTTACCATCCGCCTTGATAGACAATCCAGCATGAACCTTGACCGATGGCAGGGGAAGGGTAAAATCTCCGGCACCGCCGACAGATAGGCCCTCGACAGTGTTTCCATCCGCTAGCGCCGAAATGTCCCGACCCGTGAGGTGATACAACCCTGCGAAATCATCCTTCGCAAGCCCCCATGCCATAACAGAAACTGCCCGATAATCTGCTGGCAATTCTTCCGAAAAAATAGAAGCTGTGCAGACGGAAGTGGACACGACGCTCTCGATAAGCATGCGACTCTTGTCTGGGAATACGATATGGTCGCCAACTTGCGCCAATGTTGGGGCTTCTCCTGTTGGGTCAAAAACTCCAGCCCCAGACATAACGTTATGGACTTCACCTTGTAACCAAGTATCACCCCCATTCGCATAAACATAAATCTGTCTATCCACAGAGTCATTGTTGCCATCGTAAGACAAGCCAGAATCCAAGAAGAAGCAGTCTTCGACAGGAGTTGACACCCGAAGGCGAAGGCGTTCTATGCAATGGCTATAATCAACCGCTTCAGCAACACGCCATCTCTTCACTGACAGATAGAGGGCGTCTTCATCGCCCTCGCTAACCACGCATGCCGATTCAATGGTGTCAGATCCTGTTTCGGACATAATACCATTAGATAATGCCCAATCCGATCCGGTTTCGTGTTGATGCCACGCCAGAACCTCTTGCTCCTTTAGATAGGTCAGTCCTAGAAGAATCCCATCGTCTCGGACCATCCACACCGTTTTGTTCGGAACATCCTGGTAGCACCACTCCTCGATCTGGTGCCCCTCTAGGAGGTGCGAAGCCATCACACAGAGGTCTTGCCCTGTGTATTTGGCTGTTCCAGGAGCAAGCGTTAGATTCCTGACTGCGCCGCCTTTGTCCGTCACAAAAAGAAGATCATCGCCAACCGCGATTGGGGCCAGCCTTGAAGCCCCATAAGCGCCCTGAACGTCTGGCGTCCAGTTCCCTCCAGGGGTCAACGGTTCTCCACTGCCATTCCCGAAGGCCACAATGCACGAGGCCATGAATACGACGAGTTTCTCTGCCCCAACGACATGGCGGATCTCGTTAGCCTGTTGGCCATTGACTGATGAGACTAGAAGATCCTGGGTCATCGCGTCATCATCGTAAAGCATCAGCGGGTTAGGGTGCTTGAAGTTGAGAATGTCCGCAGTTCGACTTAGCCATGGTGTCTGGGGCTTAGTCGCTGTCCCAGCATGGACTAGGCGCTGCTGGTAGTAGCAGTTAGCGACCGGGTATCCCCGCGTCTCATCCCACTCCTGCCATGCCCACTTGTAGGAATCATCCACACCAGCGGAGCCAACTTCCTCCACGGACATATCACCTACCAGGTGGTTGTAATTCCCGTAGAACCCGACGCCATTGAAGTCTAGGACTGTCGTGGAAACAGATGTGGCCACAATGTATTCGAAGAACAGATTTTTCCTAAATTGCTCCTGGAAATAGAACCACACCCCAAGTGTGTCCCCAGTATCGAATCCGTGAGGGGTGGTGAAGGTCAAGCGCATTGGGAGGGAGCCATATCCTTCTGTTCCGCCCAGATTATCCGTGATGGTAATTGGGTTCGTGCTGCTGTAGATCTTCGTGCTCACGCCACCGTCTGGGAGACGATCCACAACTGTAGCCGTTGCAGTTAGACCAGCACTACTTACCCCCGTAATCAGGCATATCCCAGATCCTTCGTGTAGGTATTCCCACTTGATAAGGCCGTCGCTCACTGTTCCAGAGTAATGCGTAGGACGGTTAGTCCCCGTGTTCCCAGACTGGGAAGACTTATAATACCTACCACCCGCCATGCAGATTTGGTTAGCTATCACAGGCCGGTTGACTTCCCATGGAGTGCCATAATTGCCTATTTCCATGTAAAGGTATTTCCCGACACGGTCAGCCGTGAAGATTGGCTTAGTAGCCGTTAGGGTCACCGTCCCCGTAGCAGCGCTGGCGGATATCGTGCTGGTCTCATCCGTGTTGAGGGTTTGGAACGGGCCTTTGGAGTGGTCCTCCACTGTCACGGTCCACTCGTCGTGGTCCAAACGCGAGATCCGATAGGGAGGATGCCCAGGGCAATTCAGCGTCATGACATCTGCGGATTGGGTCTTGTTGAGTAGTGGAAGATCGGCCAGTGACCACGGCGTAACAACCTCGACAATCGCCCCCACGGCACCGATAAGCACCCACTTACCAGCCGCTAGATCTGTCGAGAACGTCCCCGAAGTGTGTTCAACTAGGCATCGATACGTCGAAGCAGAGTTAGAAACGTCCACGCCAACGGTGTAAAGATGGCTCCCTTCCCATGCGGTTCGAGTGGCGTATACCATCTGAACGCCATCCTTGATGACTCGCATGTATTCATCACCAAGCTCAAGGCAGTAGGATTGATCGGACGAGAAAGAGAAGGTTATCAATCGGATGCGGTCATAACTATTTTTAGCACGGACAATGAATTCAAGCCCACTACGGTTGAAGATGCCCCCGTAAGGGTTAACTTGCCAGTTCTTCAGGGTGTCCATGCTGATCGAATATCGGGATAGGTCTGTCCTTCCCTGCAAAGAGGGCGACAGTTCCCCGCCCGTCATGGACGCCTGGAGGATGCTGGTCATTGGAAGTCCGTCACGAAAGGCGAATCATTAGGCTTGTCAGGTTTTCGGGCAGCGTTGTCCAGAGCGATTGCGCGTCCAAGTTCCAGCTGGAAGGATGCTCGAAGCATGTTCGGATCCTGCTTCTTGCTCAGTGGTCCATTCAATTCGATTGCTAGTGCCCAAGCGATGGCAGAAACCACCATTGGAGGATAGACGCCAGTTTCCGTGATCTGTGCTGTATAGGCTAGTTCCGCATCTTCCATGTCCGTGTAGATCATCTGAGTGGAAACGCTGGTCACAACCTCGGTCCCGAACTCAAACGGGATCGTCTGGTCCATGGTTGGGTTGCGATAGCCCACGATCTCCCGAGGCATGATGCAGTCAGTCGGGCATAGATAACTGAACCCCCAGTTTGTGGGACTGGCTGGCGTCCCGTCCTGAGTCCCGTATACCGTCAATGTCGCCCTGCGTTCCGCAAAGTTCCACCGATACGATTGGAGGATCGCGTCCCTTACCATTGGGTAGAGCAGCGCACAAAGCGCCGATTGCTTCGCTACAGAAGAGGTTGTATCGCTTAAAGATGTGATAAAACCATCTGTCAATAGTCTAGCCAAGGCAAGATTGCAGATCTGAATATCGGTAGACATTCCCGCTCCCTAGGTGATTACATCCATCTTCCGGACTTCAGGTTTGGACTCTTCCTTCTTGGGGCGACCTGGACCTTCCTTGGATAGAGCTTCAGCCAAACTCACCGGCTTCTGCCCCAATTGTCCATAAGTCATTTCCGGTTCAGGCCCAGACGGTTTTTGCTCTATTACCGTTCCAGGGGCAAGTTCGTGGAACCACGTCGCCACGGCATCGTCTTCGACCCAAAATGTCGTGTCCTTCGCATGCCGGATGTCCTTCCAAATGCCGCGTTCGATTGCGATAACTTCTTTCATGTGTTCTCCAAAGAGAGCCGGGGCCAGCCGAAACCAGCCCCGTGTTATTCAACTACAGCGCGTCAGGGTAGGCCTTCCACATCGGTTCGACCAAGGTCAGATACGCGTTAAGCGTTCCACCCAAGAGCACCGAGTCAGACTGACAGAACACGCCCATATATCGCTCGTAAGTCCCGCCAGGGAGCTTGGCCGCAACCCAGTTATACCCAGCAACCAAGGTCCCCTTAACCGCCGAAGCGGTGAAATGGGTGGTCGCACTGGTAGCAAGGTCAGCCGTGGAATCAGACAGCAAGGTGAGCGTGATTGTGCCCGTGCTATTGCTGGTCACAGCAGTCCCAATCTTGGCCACAAACCAAATATCAGTGGTGCCAAGGTTCAGGCTCGCAGTGCCAAGATCGATCACGTCCCCAACAATAGCATTAGTGACGGTAGCGGTGATGGCGGTATCATCGCAAAACTCAGCGAATTTATCAAGGTAAGTCATGTTATTTCTCCTTTTCTTTTTGTAGGTTAGGCCGTCAAGGCGGACTGGTTGTCAAGGATGGCATCGGTTCGAACGACAGGGATGCCGTCAAACATGGTCACAGGCTTACCCGCAACAGTTTCATAAGTGAGGTTGTTACCAACCTTCTTAAGAATCTGCATGCGCAGATATTCCATACCCTTCCGGCTCATGTAGAACACGGGGCGTCCGGGCCCAGTAGGCATACGCTCTTCAAGCTGGATCATCATTTCGATGATGCTCTTGCCCGTTCCAGCGGAAAGATAAGTATCGGCCAATGTATAACCGAAGTGAGCGCGGGCAGCATAGCGCCAATCTTCAATAGCCAAGCCAAGCCGCCAGTCAAAGGTAGACACAAGCCGTTTGGCCTTCGCGCCGGAAGAATTAGTCACAAGCTGAATCCCCATATCCTGGTATTCGAGTCCCGCACGAGTTCCCTTGGGGAAGAAGCCATGGAGCCAAGGCCCCCATTTGGCCAACCAGATATCCGAATTCGTGGTAGCCGCGTCATCAGACTTGATGACATTAACGGAATTCTCGTTACCGGTGCTGAGGTTGTAATACGGCCCGAAGCCGGTAAACGCTTCAGGCTCAGTGGATTCATTCCCACTGAACAAGGTCTGCGCCATCTCATCCGTCATACCCTGCATTGCGCCAACTTCTTGATTCTTCACGAAAGCAGCTCGGTTTCCACCAAGATCTGCCAACTCGGGGTCGATCTCGCACATCTGCGCGAGATGTCCACAAGATTGCTGGACGGGGATACTCGTAGATTTGGTGGGGTTGATATACCCGTTGATCTTCATCCAAGTGGGAAGAGCCACACCGGTCCGCATGAGGAACTTATGGCCAGTGGTCATGTTCCCTTCGGTAACGGTCATATCTTGCAGGATTGGATTCTGCAAGGTGAGAACTTCCGCAATATCAGTGATGATCTTGCCATCAGGCCCAAGCTCTCGCGCAAAGTCGAGAAGCGTGGGGTTTTCAACGCTAAGCGTGGTCATTCTATCCTCCAGGGCCGGTATTTATCCGGCAAATGGAATTGGTTTAAATCCGTTTGGATCCAGGGAAGAACGAATTCCCCTCCTTCTCCGTTGTCAATGTTGCCTTAGGTATTCCGTCTTCTTTCATTGCTTCGCCTAGAATCATGTGGGCCTTGATGAGGAAGGGATGATTCCCGACTTCCTTAACCCAGTCCTGGTATCCAGGCAGTTTTGACCCAATCCAGGCAACGGCAGACTGAGCGGTTGCTAAGTTTAAATCATACTTGGTCCCACCAAACACCAGATCTGCCTTAACTTCCTTGACCCATTCGACATTTTGGTTGACCCAAGATTCCTTGATCTGAGTCTCGAATTCCTTCTGGACATCCCCATAGGCGTTGGCAATCTCTTGCGCGACTTCATTAGAGATGTTCCCTTTACGGAAGATGGGCTCGAACTTAGCCATGAGGCCTTCATCCAGCTTCATCCCTTCGGGTGCCTTCAACTCATACTTCTCAGGTGCGCCAACCGTTTCTTTCCCCTTCTCTCCTTCGGCGGCCTTGTCCGCGTCCGTCTTTGCGGCGGCGTCAAGTGCGGCCTTCTGTTCAGGGGCTTGAGTGGTGGTTCCCTGGCCTTCGGTGGTCTTTGCCTCGGTAGCTACAGCGAGGACAGATTCCACGGTTGCAGCCGGAGCTGCCGTTTCGGTCGTGGCGGTCGTTTGGGTTGCCGCATTAACCGTTGTTTCGTCGCTCATGCTCTTTCTCCTTTTGGTCCGAAAGCAGTTCATATTGCATCTTTAGGAACATCTCTGGTCTATGTGTTCGAACTTCCTTCATGATTGATAGTGCGTGTTCTGCCTTGCCTTTGAAGAATGAAGCCCAGTTTGAATTGCTGTTCATTGGGGTTTCGTTCCATCGCTCTTCTTCGTTGCTGATCCGGTTGATGTAGCGCCGTCCCCGAGGGTCAGAGAGCACCCAATCAAGATCGGATAGTCTCTGTTGGAGGTCCTTCTTTTGGGCCTTTGTAAGTTTCTCTTGCTGCTTTTCAGGTTCAACGTAGACATCATCATCCATTGGGCACTCCTCCCTGCATTGGTGAAGCCATTACGCCTGAAGCGCCGGGTAACGCTCCACCGCCCTGCATGGCGGCCTGGATCTGGGTTAAGGCGCTTGGATCCGTGACGTTGGTTTCTGATAGTGTCTTCCCAACCTGGGCCATTCCTGCCACGTTCTGGGCCATTTGGGCCATTTGCTGCTGCTGTGCACGGTCCTGACGTAGCGTATCAACTTCCTTCTTGTCCCGCACAATAGCCGGAGGAGTCCCGATGCGCTCCGCATACTGGTCGATTGATTCATCCGTGTTGAACTTGTCGAGGATGGTTGCCCCAAAGATCGGCACGAGCCCACCAGCAAACTGATAGAGCCGCTCGATCCCAGTGATGCCCACTGATTTGAGCGCCTGGCTCATGGTGGTGATGTATTCGATGGTCATGATTGCGTCTTGCATTTCAGGAGGGGGAGGAGGCAATGCCCCAGCCCGTTGTAGAATGCCGAAGGTTCGCATTACATCTTGATCCAACAGTTCATCATTCACCCGGATCGATACGGGGCCCAGCTGCTGAAGCTTCTCTTGTTGGAGTTGGGCTACCTCATAGGCGGTCTTGTTGTGGTCCGTGCTGTTCGTAAGCATCAAGAACAGGTCAGAGAAGAAGATCGACCGGATGTCCTGCACTACCTCTGCGCATGATTCCCGCATTTCCCGATAATGGGGATCGATCTGGACTGCGGCCCTAAACCCCTGGCCTGGGCCCTGAGGTTCAATCGTCACGCTGCCAGGGATGAGTGATGGCCTCTCCATACCGACTGGCCCCGCCATCGGAGGGTTAACAGCCTTGTGGAGCGCGTTCAAGCCCTCTTTCTCGCGAGTTTGGAGGCTTTTTGTGCTCCCGAAGGCCATCATTCCAGGGCAATCCGTGCCCCATGCCGATTCACCCTCAACATCCCACCGGGGGAACATCAACGGGAATTCGTGATAACCCTTCTCCGATAGAGGTTCGCCCTTCTCGGTTGGCTCCCACTTGATAGAGATGAATGGCAGATCTTTGCTGAGGAACCCACCTTCCCGACGTTTTGGGTTGGGTTCCACCATCCACACCACATCAAACCATTGGTCATAGTTACCGCGCTCGTATGCCGTCTTAACCGGACTGGATACCTTGTCCTTCCCAAACTCACCCACCATCTGCTCGCAGGTCATCTTGTATTCGCGCACGGCGGTATTCACCCTGCCTTCGTGGTCAACACCAATGCAGAATGACCCAATGGGGAAATGCGTGGCTCTAATGCCGTCGCCCAACCGGGTCTCCATAATGCCCATTCCGCCCGTGGCGAATAGGCCGATGTCTCGGTAAACCTTGGGGTAAATTGCGTAAATATTGGACTTAAGTTTCCACTCCATCATTGTGATCTTTGCGATGTCTAACCACTCTTTCACCGGTTTGTAACGGTTGAGATCTGGATCTGCCATCTTGAACATTACCCACGGCATGGCGGGATTCGTCACACCAGACATGAATCCAGCACTTAGCGCCCTAAGGGCAATCCCTGCCGCAGGGTTTAGAATGCTTCCACGTAGGCTATTTCGGTCTCGGTTCGGGTCAGTTGACGGTAGGAACCTGCCTGCCTGTGGTGCAACCTGACGGGCAAGGTCTTTCCACTCTGTGTCGAATGGGGTTCGCTCTGATTTGAGCGATGCAACTCGGCGCGTCCGGCGTTCTTGCTCCGTCTCAACCACGTCACACCCCGATCAGCGATTTGGGCTGGAGCTGCGGAGCCGCCATGACGCCACCGGGGCTAGTCATGATCGTGCTCTGAAATCCAAGCATGGCCTGCTGCCGTTTTCGAGCTGCCAAATTTGCCGCAGCGATAGCAGGGTCGCTGGTTTCCGTCGGAGGAGCCGCCGTAGCCTTTGGAGCTTCTGGTGTGCTGAAACACATGGACCGCCCTCCTAGGCATAAAGGTCATACTCAAGATCGCACATATTCGCTTTTTTTTCAAGACCGGGCAAAATATTTATTTTACGTTGCGGATCAGGGAAAGCCGTGGTGATGGCACATGCATCTAGGATATTTGGGCTCTTTAATCCCCTAATCTTCATAGCCTTCTTTGGTTCCATTTGTAGAATACCGTCAACACGTTGGCATGTCTCGATGCCCAACAGGTCGTTCCTGAGGCCCTGGTGTTGAGGTATTGACGCCCCTTCTTGCAGAAGTTTCTTTAGGTTCTGGTGCATTTCTGCCCGCTTATTGAGGCACCCAGGGTCAGAAGATGCCCCTGAGAACCACACAAGTTGCCAGTTCCTACCCTGGGAACGGCCTACTGATACAATGCCAGTGCCATAACCAGCATCTATCCAGACGGCATCCGCTTGTTCTTGGTTCTCAAATCTCGCGATTATGTTCGCAAATTCTACGTCATTGTCATTCTTTGGGATTACCGCGAGGATCCTGAATAGCAATCCTTGCCTAAGCACAATTGCCGCGTCATCGTCGCCTTCCCATGCGGGGTCTACTCCTATGATTCGAGGAGCCCACTCATACTGCTCTGGTCTGAGATGCCTTCCCCAAGCCGCGTCCACGAGAGATTCAGGGAAGAACTGTTTGGCTGAAACATTGGGGAACATGCCCCGGATTCGGACCTTGCAGAAATCAGAATCGATCCCGTATTCCTTGATCCATTCCTCGATCAATGCCTTATTCGTGCCCTCAACCTCACGTGAATCGATTTGGGCCTGATCCCACCGGTTGTTCAGATTTCGGAAGATCTCACGGAATCGTCCTGTTGCCCGCGTCCCGTTACCGAATACTACCCAGATAATCTCCGTATTTTCGTCAGTTAGGGATCCTTCTGCGGCCTCCCACACCGTGTCAGGTATGGCGGATGCCTCATCCATAATCAGTATGATCCGTTTGCCTTTATTGTGGAGCCCTTGGAATGCCTCTGTGTTGTGCTCAGACCACGGGATGGCATCCGCTCTCCAGTCTGGATGCGATGGGTCTTCGACAAACACGCTGGTAGCCGTTGGCCGGAACCAATGTGCGTTGATGCCAAGCCTGAACCACTTGCGGACCTCAGGCCACGTCTTGGTTCGGAGCTGGCCCTCTGTATTGGCAGTGATAACCACCCGGCAATCACACGCGGTGCTCATGCCCCAATGGACTAGTTGGCTGATGAATGCTGATTTCCCGATCCCATGGCCAGATACTCTCGCTAACAGGATAGGTCGATGCCTGGTTTCCGGGTTCCTGAGCCTATCCCCAATGAGCCTAAACGCTTCCGCCTGCCATGCCCGTGGCCCTGTGGAATCAGATAACTCGCCCTTCCCCCACGGATACGCATAACGCACAAACCCCAGCGGATCATAGGCCAGGGCTCCAATGTCCTCTCTTAGGAGGCTCTCGGGATCGCTCATTTTGTAAAAACCATAGAATCCTTACTCGTATGGATTAGCACGAATCCCTTATTTATGTGGAGTTTTGCCCCCAGCCAATCTCTCACGGGCCTGCTGTATCGCCTCCCCCAGCGCTCCATTGATAGTCAAATCTCCCGTCAATGTGGTCGGGAGCACCTTCCCCAGCAGGGTCAGAAAAGCTGATGGGTTCTCATCCATTTGTTTGATAAGCCAATCTTCCCCACCTTTTGCGTCCAATGCGCCTAGGATCATCTCCTTCAGCGCTTTGGTGACCTTATTTGGCTTACCTAGCCGCGAACCCCCACTATTAGGCGGTTTGCGGGTTGTCCCTGGTTCTGGGCCTGGCTTCCCTTTACCCGCCATGTGTCACCACCTCTGGTTTGTCAAACCATTCTTCTGGTAGACTGTTTAGGTATGCTTCGAGTGGGGCTGCTGTATTGTCTTCTGGTTCGATGCGCAGTCCTTTAGGGAGCAATATATCTCTATTTAGCACCCAATGTGACCGGCGTGGGATCGATTCTGTATATTCCTTATTTGTCGATGTCTTGCCACTTTTGTCCCATTCCCCGTTTGGAAGCAATACTGCGCCAGTTCCAGGCTCCCGACGACAAGATAGACATACAAGGGCAAAGTTAGGATAAACCAACTTTGGGAAGACACATACACGATCAACTGTTCCCCCACAAAACTCGCATGTCATCCGATCACCTCGCCTAGAATCATCCTTTTCTCGTATGCCTTTTCTTTGGCTATCTGTCTATCAATCCAAACATCATAGCCCTTTGAAATCAATACCAACGAATTAACAAGCATCCTCCGCCTATACCGGCTAGGACAATTAGTCCTTGCTAACCCACAGGCGTAATCATACGCGATGATCGGGAACACATCATACCGCCTTGTGCATCTCATTCCGTCACCTCTCCCTTCCTGCTGATCCAAATATACCACACTAGGTGTGCGGTTAGAATGAGGGTGAATGGGATCCACATCATGAATACCATCCTGGGGAGTCCTCGAACACATACGCTCCACCGCCATACCCAAGTTCTTTCAACACTTTAACCATTAGTTGGTCCTGGAGGATATGGATAATCTCAGTATACCCGAGATTATTCTCTCGTATGGCGATCATCTCTGCCTCGAATTCCCCTGGGGTCATAGTCATATCATCTTCTCCCCATCTGGACGGATGGCGTTGGCTATCGCCCGAATTGCGGATATTCTTTCATGCACTTTTTCGAAATCAACAAGTAGTGTCACACTGCCGGGAGCGGGAAGAAAGCTCTTTGCTATCTCCCAGCATTGTCGGCGCTCGTCTTGCCTAACCTCGGGTTCTAGTTTCTGACGTTCATCCATCCGCGCCCTAAAAACGGTCTCTTTCCACATGCCGATCTGCTCTTTGAGATCTCGGCATCTATTTTCGGTTTCGTCTGCCTTCTTCGCCACAGCCTTCCATCGGTCGCGCTCGTCCATCGCCTCGACCATTTGCGCGTTTTGCGTGTCGATCAATTTCCGAGCTTCACCTAGTTTGCTTTGTAATGTGAATACTGTTGCCTTCAATGCTCGGCTTTCCTTCTGGGCATCCTCAGTTCGGCTCTTTTCAAACTCAATATCCCTCTCTTTCAACAGCACGAGTTCGAGCTGGTCTACCTCTACTCGCACGAATCGAGTTGGTCCCTGGATCCAATCATTACTTATCTTCCCTCGAATTGCATAATTCTTAAATGCTGGCGGGTTCGCAAGCTCTCGGCTGATCCGCGCTTCCTCAGTCTCGGGGGCTTTGGGGATCTTTGGGCTGAAATACTTAGCTTCCATTCCGCATCCGTATTTGTTCAGACGTTCCGCACCTGCGTCCAAAATACGTCCAGAAACCTCACCCATAACCAGATCTACAGCGTAATCACGATAGCAATCAGGGTAACGGGTTATCCCGCTGCCGTTGCGTAATTTCAGGTGTCTACAATCCCTACAGTATTTGTCTGTCATTTCAACACCCATCTGAGAATCCAATCCAATATAAACGATCCTATCCAGCATATTACGGTTAAACCAAGTATTGCCAATACCAAACCAATTACAGCACCAATAGCGAAAAATATACCCGTTATCATTTTACAACCCCATAATTTTCGAACATCGTTCACACACTAATTCCCCGCTAGTGGGGGTGGTCCAAATCACAGCGGTGTGTTTTGTTTCGTGCCCACCAAAACATTTTTCACAGCATGGGCACGGTAGCCAGAAATAGCCAAAAAGTTTAGCGTATATCTTGTTTATCCATCTCATACTCTCACCCTGCACCGTTGGGGCATCGCGCCCGCCATTGCCACGTGTTCACGACGGTAACCAACCATCAAGAGCAGATCCCGCGCCTCATCCCAGGGATGTGCCTCATCCCAGGGATGTGCCTCATCTCGCAGCACAGATAATGATCGCATCGGTTTCAGCCCATGGTGTCGCCTCAGGATCCCATACCATGCCTCGCGGGCCGGGGCGGTCATGCGAGGATCCCCATTGGTGAGCCGCATCTCGCCGAATGTTACCCAGGCCCTCAAATCAGTCATGATCCTAGTCCATGGGTCCGTCTGCCCTGCGGTGTCGTTATACTCTCGGAATAATACAATAGGCTCTCTGATGGCGCAAACAACGCCAGAATATGCGGACGAATGCAGGAATGCCGCGACGTGCGGGAACAGCGTGTCCACTCCCCAGGATTGTGTTGCCTCGAATCCCCGCAATAATAGATCGCGTCTCCCAATCATGTTACTCAGGAGACCGCCTGCCCCCGCCAGCGAGTTGAGACAGTTGGCCCAGGCGCAGAATTGAGACCACTCACTAATGTCCCAGACCCTGGCGAGACCGGTATAGATTTTGAGCGGTGTCCGGGCTTTGTCCGCATGCTCTACCGTTAGATCACCAAATACCCAATCTGGGCCGTGGGTGGTGATGGTGGAGAGCACTTTTTTGATGGCCCCAGGCATTAGCTCATCATCGTCGCCCATCAGATGGCAATACCGTCCCGTCGCGTGTTGGCATACCGTCTCGAAATTGTGGAGATAGTTGTTTTCCGTGTTGTGATTCACCCGCAAAAATGGGATGGATAGGCTATCCAAATATTCTCGCGTTCCGTCCGTGCTCGCATTGTTGGATACCACAATTTCTACCTGGCCAGATAGCCCATAGTATTCAATCTGGTAGGTGCAAACATCTATGCAGTTACGCAACCATTCTTGCCTATTAAATGTCGGGATACAAATACTTAAAAGAGGCCCGCCATGGTTCGCCGCCTCTTTCTGGTTTTGCTCTGCCACGGCCAAGCCTCCAGCTACTAGTATAGGCGTTTTCTGCTTGTTCGCCAGGGGGAAATACAAAAAGCGTTCCCAATATTTCTATGGGAACGCCGTGTTGCTGGATCGTTGAAAAACGCTGCTTGAGGAAGCAGTTAACCGTGGTCTCCATCATACATCACGCCGCGCGCAGTGTCAACCCCAAATTCGGCGGGTCCCCCTCGTCCAGCGCCCCTACGTCTACGATCACCAGCTCCCCGTTGATTATCGCTAGCGCCTGGGTGCACGAGATTTTCATAATGATTACCATATAATCACCTCCGCATATATCATACATCACAATGCAAAACTTGCCTGAAAATATTTTTGATTGCCCTCTTGCGCGACGTTCAACCCGGCCTATATTGGTAGGTGTCGGGGATGAGACCCGCAACCACAGGAGCTACGATGAGGACCTACGCTTTCAGCCTCGAGAACATGACCAAGGCAGCCGAAGAACTCCGCCCCATCATTTCCACTGACCGCAAGTTTGCCGCTGAATGCAGCCGGTCGATGTCGCCCCAGCAGGTTGATGGCAAGCTTTCCGGCATGATCGTTTATCTCGACAAGGACGCCGATTCCCGCCTCTCAACAGTAGTCGCCAAGTATGGCGCGCGCGCATAAGGATCTACAATGTCTATCCAACTCCATGCCCACATCCTACACACCGATGGCTCCGTGACCCACGAAACCACAGTGCTGCCCCGTTACCGCCGCCTACTGTCCGCAGTTGTCTCTTTTGGCTCTCGCGCGCGACGAAATGATCCTACTGTTGCCGCAGTCAAGACCGATGAGACCGGCAAGCTCTACACTTGGGTCGGCAATTACACACCCGAGCATGCCCAAGCTTTCGCCTCGTGGCAACTTTCGGACCTCTAATCTGTCATCCCCCAATCGCCCCGGAAGGGGCTTTTGGGGTGTAACCGGGCCCGCGGGGCAACCACAAGGAGCCACCCATGATCAACGAGACCGCGACAACCATCACCATCAACAACATCACTTACACGCTGGTTGATCGCCCTTGGTGGATGGATAGTGCCTATGCGATGCCAGACGGTCGGATCATTGTTGCTCGTGCGAATGCCACAAATGGCGAGCGGAGATTTAGCCAGGCGCAACTCGACGCAGATCCCACTCTCAACCCCTACTACACCAGCACCGAGAATGAAGGTGAACTGGCTGGATACATGATCGGGTTGACCGATGCTGATCTTGTCAATCTCCCAACGCCTGGCATTTTCAATGGGCGCACTATCGTAGACGGCCCCAGGCCGGTGAAAAACAACGGGATCGCAACGTGCACCAATGATGATCTCCAGAAAATGTATCAGAGCCTCTACAACGAGGGCTATGACGAGTCCGAGGACCGCGATAACACCCCCTACCAAAAGGGCGACAACTATCCAGAATGAGGACCGCCATGGACGAAATTTGGAATCCAGAGACCCACAAATGGGAGCCGATCGAAACCGGGCTCCACCCCCGGAGTGAATATCCAGAGGGGATCTACAACCCAGACGGGACGGTGAGACTCCATGACCGACTTTGATCTCAACATCCTACTCCACCGCCTCGCAGCCCTCGCGAACCTAGAGGTGCTCTATTCGCGAGTCAGCTACCACTCCGCAGCGCTTGCACTGATCCATAACGAGGATCGGATATCTAAACTATCCCGAGAGGTGATGTGTGCCAGCCCCCGCTAAACTCCCTCAGCCCTGGTTCGATTTCTGCCGCTTCGCCCATGCTGAGTCAAATCAATATGGCATGGTCCGTGCCGGAGCGGCGCTACTCAAATGCTCACGGTCCACGCTTTGGGCCTGGGCCAACGGACATTCAACTCCGTCCGAACGCGACCAGGATTTGATTATCATGAGGTTCCTGGAATTCGGGCTTGTCCCTCCAGTTTTCCCTAAACCAACCACACGAAAGGATAAGCCATGATCTACCAACCGAAATTCAATTTAGGCGATAAGGTTTTTCACATCATCAATCTCCAGCGACCCGAATTTGTCGAATGCCCCATGTGTAAGGGTATGAAAACAATCAGCATCAATGGCGAAACGGATAGATGCCCCAAATGTTACGGACGAGGTGGAGACCAGACATGGGTGTCCGAGGGTTGGCGTGTTGCACGGTATGGCCGAGAGGACCGGGAGACTCGCATAATCCTGGAATTTGGATTCGAACAACTTACGATTTGTCAAATTCGACTGGAACACACCAAAGGCTCATTCCCTGAGTGGACAGTGATGTGCAAAGAAACAGGCGTGGGGTCTGGGACAATACATCAGATGGGCCATCTGTTTGAGACGGTAGAGGAGGCCCAGTCCGCTTGTGACAAACTCAATTCCGACTCGTTGACGTAGACCATATACCCGACTCCAGCAAAATGATTTAGCCCCTGCATTGCGGGGGCTTTTTGCTAGTGAAATTCCACGCCCTTGAATTCAAAATTCGCCGCGCTTGGGACCCGTTTGGCCAACTCCCCATCGCACCCAGGACAATCGGTTATTTCTGGTGCATCCATGATCTGGATACGCTCGAATTTTAGACAACAGTCAGGGCAGCGGTATTGATAAATCGGCATAGCTAGCTCCATTACGACAATAATTTTTCAAAGAACGGCATTGGTAATTGTATTCTGATATCGGTTTTCTCCTTATGCCTATATGATTCGATTTCGAGTGGGATCTTCAATTTCACCGCTCGTAACATTTCTAGCACACGCTTGCGTTCATCCAACCTGATAGCGTCTTCTGATACTAGGTCTTTTGGCACGAGTGTATGACAATTAGGGCAAATTTGCATTGTGCTTACCTTCCTTTGGGTTCCAGCTTTGTCGTGAATCGCACCTGATACTCCTGCGCCATGTGCGCCTCTACCGCCAGGACGTATCGTTTCATGCCCGCATCCGTTAGCTGGGTTGTGCTTCCGATCAGCACGGGTTCCTCGCGGCCAGGGATCTCAGACCATTTGTGATAGCCCTCAAGCACCCAGGCGGGATCGAAATCGGGGGCGTTCTCATCTGGTAGGAATTCTATTTTGAGAAGCTCATGCCATGCTTTGGCCGGGTATTTCCGCCCCGCGTGTTCGGCGTCGCGCTCGATATCTGCCAATGTGCCAGCCCAATAGGCCTGGTTCCGGGTCAATTTGCGCTTTTTCAGTTGCTCTCGGATCACCACCTCAACCGGGGTTTCAACATCAAAGACGATTTTCACCGCACGGTTGATTAGCTCGGCCAGTTGTTGTGGGCCGCGCATGTAGATTGTTTGAGTTTTAACTAACTCTCGCATGTTTTATCCAATGAAATATGGAAAACATCTGTCCCGTTTTTTGTTCTGTCCGTATATACTATATGCCCTGTTTTCCATGTAGTTACATAACAATATTTTTCTCCATCACCGCTCGATCTGCCCGCATTGATTACCCATTTTACTAACAATATAGCGTCGTCTTGGTCAATGTTGTCGTGTATATTTATGATTATTCTACTCACATCATGCCCCTAGATGGTTTGGGTTGTTATTTTGTCACGCATTAGATTCATCCCCATGAATGGGGCATTCAGGTTCAATCCAAAATAATGGGAATCCGTCTTCGCTTTTTAGGCCACAACCTCTGCCATTCCCATTGTCCTGGGTAGCGCATGTGCATCCCTGTTTTTTAGCCTCTGGTGATCCTGGGTTAGGCGGGATTGTGTCAGTCATTTATATCCTCATCTGGTTTAATACCTAAACTTTTGAAATAACACGGATAGCAAATATTATATTCCTTATTTATTTTGTATGGAAACATTTGTTTTTCAAACCTACCTTTCAAACTATCAGATGGACATACTGATACCCGTATCGCGATAATATCAAATTCCCTTTTGCATACATCACATTTCATTGTCATTTTGGCCCCCAACTTTATAGGATCTGATTCCAACTGCATCGCATAGCGCGACAAATGTTGACTCTGCCATCGGCGTAATGATTATAACGTCTTGGTTCAACCAGGCATTTGTTACCGCCAAAAGTTCCAGTTCATTCCCGTATTTTGCTTCGAATTGTTTGTGCCCCATTGGCGCCGCAGCTCCATTCCAGTGGTGCCGATCTCTGCACAGCGGAATCATTTCGTGGTCCCCGGCCTTCTGTCCTCTCCCGTAGGTTGAACCGTCTGGTTTCCTGCGGATGTGGTGGCCTTCTGTTGGGCTATCCTGAGTAATCCCGTCTTTTATGCATGCAATACATGGCATCGCTCTGACTCGCTCTCGGTGCTCTGGGTCTACCACTCGTTTTGCTTTCATCTCTACCTCCGTAGAAATTCGCATCCCATAGATTTCAGGGTATCTGATTGTCTTCATTCGATTTTCCCAAACTAGCGAGATATCGTTCATGCGCGGCCCGTTTCTCGGCACATTCTGCACAGTAGAGAGATCCGGGGATCTTTTCGACGGTGTCACAACCAAGGCATGGCTCCAGCCAAAGAGGTGCCTTCCACCCTTTGGGCCGGATCCGCTGGAGGATCCACCGATCCTCATGGCCCATTGCTGGGGATAGGACATGCCTGAGAGCGTCTGTAAGCCTGCATGCCTGGTGGACATCCGCGTTATACAAAACGACTGGAGGCATCTTCTTGCCCAGCATTCGGACTTCCCAACCCGCATGGGTCTGGATGGCTACGAATTTAAACTCAGGCGCTGGGATGTGGTGTGGGCCTTTGTGTTTTCGCTTGGCCTTGGGTGGTGTGTCGGACCAATTAACAATTGTCATCTAAAACTCCTGTTTGCTGGTATTTCTCTCAAATCTGTTTCACGGTTACATTCGACGTATCGCGAGTAAGCGCCGAAAAATTCCAAGGTGATTGTGTCAAGCGGTCCATCCCTATGTTTTGCGATTATCAATTCAGCCGTCCGGTCGGGCTCGTTTGGGTCCTCACATCGCTCAGATTTGGGCTTCCGGTGCAGGAACATCACGATATCTGCGTCCTGTTCGATGGATCCAGAGGATCTCAGGTCCGAAAGTTGTGGCCGCCCGCCTTGCCGGTGCTCCACTTCGCGATTCAGCTGGGCAAGTAATGCCACTGGAACACCGCGGTCCTTTGCAAACCGCTTGAGGGCTCCGGTGATATCCCCAATTCTGTCTGCCTCTGATTTTTTCGAGTCGCCACCAGGCATCAGGTGCAAGTGATCTACAACCACAAGTTTCAATCTCTCTCCCGCTTTCTGGGTCGCCCTGTCACATTGCGCGATGATCTGCTGGACTCTCGTTTCAGCCCTATCATCGATCAGGATAGGCAAAGAATCGATCTCCGCCAGTGATTTTCTCACCTGTATTATCTGCCAGTTGTTGAGTTCTCCAGCCTGCATAGCCTTACCTGGCACTGATGCGATGTTCGACGCAATGCGCCGGATCAATTCGTCTCGGGTCATTTCGAGGCTGAAATATGCAGAGGGTCCATACCTGGCAGCGCTCAGAAGCCAATTCAAAGCCTTAGCCGTTTTTCCGATCCCAGGTCTTGCCGCCAGGATAATCAACTGGCCAGGTTGGAAACCCATGGTGATGGAATCCAAACGAGCGAACCCCGAAGGGACCCCGTAGGTTCGGGCTGAAGGATCTTCCGCTTGCCGCAGGATGCGCTCAGTTGATTCAGACGGACCAGCCAGCCCCTTAACTCCTGCGCCTGCCACAACACCAGCCAGGGACGCTCCTGCGGCCTCTGCGATGGCCTCAGGGTCTAATCCCTGACCTTCCGCCTCACGGATCAGGCTGGACCCCAGTTTCATGAGATCACGATATTTCCGTAATTTCCTCAGATAACCCGCGATAGCTGTTGGTTTTCCGACAGTCTCACCCAAAAATGATTCATAAAGACCGCCAATGCCCCCTGCAAGCCCAAGAGTTTTTTGTTCCTCCATCATGATCCTGATGGTTATGGGTGAAACCTCATATCCGCGCTTCAGGCACTCGTTTAGCGCCGCGAAAATGTGCTGGTTTGGGTAGCTGACAAAATCATCCTTGGTAAGCATGGCCGTAACTTCTGCCGCGTGTGCCTCCATCCCTGGCTCGCAGATTGTTCGAAGCAGCGCAATCTCTGCGGATTCGTCCTGTGGAATCTTAACGCTCATTTGACACCCATCTTTCGGCGAGTCAGGACGGCACGGACGGCGCGTTCCCACGGTGGAGAAACGCCATTCTTACCGGGTCCGAACCAAAATTCCATGGCGTTGGGGTAGTCCCCTGGATTTGTCAGCCATTCGGAAACGGCCTCGTCAAGGGTTGCAAGATCCAGTTCTGGCTCTCTGGACAAGACGCCCTCGACAAGGCTCGCGGTAGCCACCACGTCATTCCGGATTTTCTTACCCTGGCGCTCGGCTGGCCACCGCGTTTCCCAGTCCAGGACCATGGCAACAACGTCATCCCGGTAGGGTGCGAGTTTTTGTTTTTTCTTTTCCTTCTTGGAAGACTTGCTTTCAGAAACAAGATCAAGCCCCGGAAGCGTAGCTGAAGGGGTAGTATTTGTACTTTGAATCAGTGAATCAGGAATCAGAGAATCAGGGGGATTTCCACCGTTAGGTAACGGTGAATTAACCGTTACACAACATCTATCAATATTATCAATACTTGGAGGCGGTAGAACCGATGCCCGTTCCGTATGGTGTGGTGATTGGTGGGCATTGAAATTCAGGACAAGAATGAGATTTTGACCATCAACCTGGTATCGAAGTATGAAACCCCACCGTTGTAGATCCGTTAGATAACCGTTAACATCCAGATTTCCACGGTATGGGAAAACCTCTCCCTTGATCCGGATAGGCCGGTCTTCCAGCCGACCCTCTCTATCGGCAAGGCACCAAAGTCCCTCAAAGAGCAGCGAGTAAATAGGATCTTCAGATCCTAAAATCTCGTTCTTGAAGATCCCCGGTTTTATATTCCTGGCCCTCATCTGGCGGCCTTCCAAGCTTCTCGGTTATACGCGCACCTGGAAGGATCATCCTCTGGACGGATGTATGGTTTAGGCTCCATCCCCCGCCCTATCGCCTCCAGGCGCCTTGCAGCCCTACGGAGCATCAATGCCCAATCGTGGGCCTCCGTGGTGCTGGAGGGACGGATTGTGATTTGTTGGCCCTTAGTATTACTCAAAAAAAGGTCTTCCTCGCATAGGGATAGAGTGAAATCTCCAAATGCGTATGTGTCGATCAGTAAAGCCATGCGACCTCCTGAAAAGTCCCGCCAGCTCCCCGATGGTAGGAACCCTTGAAGGGCATCAGGAACTGCTGGCGGGAGGGTGAAATTGTTTGATCGGTTCCTACACCGTGAGTAGAGCATACATCAACCGATGTTGGGATGCAAGGCTAAAATGGTGTGTGTGTGGCCAAAAACTCCTTGACCGTTTCGATTGCAGTTAGATTTTTTACATCATCGGCGGTGAAAACAAGCGGTGACCAGCCTGCCATTACCGCCGCATTGGATTTCTTGTAGTCGCGTTGGATCCCTTTCCCAGTTGAATGGCCGGATTTTTTACCACTGTCACCCGCATGAGTCCCGCCATTGATTTCGACCACAAGTGAAAACGCAGGCCACGCGAAATCGTAGATGTATGGGATGTTAGGTATTTTGAATTGACGAGATGGATCAGGGATGATCGACCCCGCAAGTTGCTCCGTTTGGATGTTCCACGCAAATAGTGTTTCCAATGCCTCGCGTTTGGACTTGTCTTGGGCTTTTTTTACAACTTGGGCGGGGGATAGGACTTTGGTCATTTCCGTGCCCTTGTTATCTCTCTACACACTAACATAACAGTTCCACCCCACAACATTACCCACGGGTGAGCCTCTCCATTATTAAAGTGTGAAGAGATTAATAAACCTAATATCCAAACAATCATACTAATGATATATTTCATTCCGGTATCCCCAAATGATAATCCATTTCTTGTTTGGCCTTCTTCCGAGAAAAGAACGGCCCGAGTGGCTGTAAGATCTCTTCCGTGCATCGTGGACGCCAGCCCGCAGGGTATGCCCACCAAATCTTTGGATGTGGTCATGGCTAATTCAAACTCCTAACATTGTTTAAATATTTCTCGCATTTCTTACACTTCATGACCTTATTCTCCATTGGAATCCATCTCCAAAGTCCACAAAGCGAAAACCACCCATGCACTGTTGGATAAAACCAGTGATTTAGTTTTGTGTTTTCCGAACTCCATTTCCCTTGTCTTTTTTGGTTTTCGCTTAACCAGATCATAGTTACTCCACAGCGCACATGAGAGACATCCCCAACATAAATAGTGCCAGCGTGATCCAGAATAGATTGAAAAAATATGAATCTCGCTTCATTTCGCCTCCGGGACGCATTGGCAAGTATGGCCATTCTCGCATTTTGTAGGCGTTTGGGTGCATTCTGAATTTGTTGAAAACAGATGTTTTGGGATATGTGCGGATCCGTGCAGGCATTCATCAGACCATTTGCATTCTGATGACGCGCTGCATACAACTAATACATCACTCATTTTGCCTCCGATCTCAAACGATAGATTTCTGTGATTAGCGCCTGTTGATCACTACGCGACATTGGAATACCATTGGAAAAGTCTAACTGGATGTGATACAATCGATCCATGGTCAATGCTGGTGGAGTGTATGGTGGGTGTTCTGGCATGACCGAACATCCAGGATTCATCAATTCTACCTTCAGCGTGTTGTCGGTGGGTCTGAACCAGGCGTGGTGATCATAGATATCTGCCTGTGATGGTTCTGGTGCACGGGATGGCCATACGGTTTTGGCGCAGTCGCTCATGATGCTAACCTCCATGAAAACATGAAAATGTCTACCATAATACGGATGATGCCACCTAGAATGAATGGGATGATGACACACCAAAAAACAACTTGCCAAAGTGATTTAAGATACCCGTGTTTTAATTTTGACCAAATTGACTTGTAGTCGCTCATTCTGGTATCTCCGTCCATTTGTTGGCACCACTGAATGATGCTCCGTTTACCGCCATCCATTCCTGCCATGATTCAGACCACCAACAGATGGCGTGTCTTTCGACGAAACCATTTGGATCTTCTGGGTATTTTGGCCTTTGCAGGATTATACGTTTTCCGTCTTTTGGCGCTGTTGCGATTGGTTTCCAGTTTGTCATTTCTGTTCTCCTATTTGGTCAACTAGATCATCGAATGGGATACCTTCGGTCAAGTTCCTGTGGCATAAATCCGCGAACGACCTGGCGCTCAAGCGCCTTACCTTTTCGTATCGATCGAATCCACGTTGGATGTCGTTGAAGTATAAGCAATTATACATAAGAGTCAGGCATCGCTCTGGGAAATCGCCAAGCGTTCCATCATCGAGAGCGCATTGGTAATAATTGACTCCAGGATCATCGAATGCCATCTTTTCATATTCATATATATGCAATACTAACCCATAACCAACATAATGATCATCCTTGTTCCCCTCTTCATAATTGATTTTTACCCTGTCGCCTCTTTTGAATTTCATTTGAGTATCTCCCTTTTGTCTTCTGCTGGGCATGATTGCCCGAATGACACGATTGCTGTGATTAGTGCAGCGTGGAACTTATCCGAGATTGGACGCTTCCCACTGATCCGGTTATAGAATGTTGGCCTACTGTGGTATCCCATTTCGTGCTGGAGTGCCGTCGTGCTGATCCCGAGTGCCTTCAGCAGCGGCCTGTAATCAAGGAACATGTATCCTCCACATGTATAAAGGTAGGCCGATCTGATCGCCTGTCAATTGAACTGAAAAAAATATTTTCATCGGGGCTTGACATGGGATACATGGTGCCTACATTGGGACATGTGGAGGATGACATGCTGACAACGAAACTTGCAACCCCAGAAGAAGAGAAAACCAAGATGACGTTCCCTTGCTTGTGCCTATCCAGAGTGCATGGTGATTTGGTGTTGTTTACGGACGAAACGACGGGAACCCAGTTAAACTCGAATAGTAGAATAGGCCCAATTGGATGTTTCGCTAAATCATGGGTCCCGTGCACAGATAAAGATTTTTGGACCATATTGCCAAAAGGTTCAAGCATCACAATCACAGTAGAATAACCACAACACATCCAACCACTCGAGGGTGGTGGTAGATCGTAGATAACCTGCCATGATCCAGAATCGCCGATCCCTTGCGCAATATGCAAATAGGCAGGCTCATGGCAGTTATTTGACAACGATGAGATTGAGTGGGCACATGTGAAAAACGTTCGATGCAAGTTCCGACAACAGCACGAGACGAAGCACCCATCGGAATAGGTGCAGCAGTGAGCGACCACAGGCTATAAGCCTAAAGCCCATGTGCCCACTCAATCTCATCAATATTGCTGGATACCTTACTCCACAATGGACAGGCGGGCATAAGGAAGAGTAGATTCTCCCCTCTATCCATCCAGCAACAAAGCCACGCGAGAAGATGGCCCAAGTAGGGGGTGCGGGTCCTGACGGACGCGCTAACCCGAACGAATAAGCTACTTGCGTGGCCCATATCTTTGACAAGGAGATAGTAATGGCTAAGAAAGACGATCAACCACAACGAGGGCATGCCTTCGTGAAACGATACAAAGCAATCCCTTGGTCGGTGTGCATGCATTGTGGACTGATACGTCTCAACAACGATGCAACACGAAAAGCGAAGTGCGACCGAGATTATCATCGACAACACCCGCAAGCCTCACCGAGAAATAGGGCGAGCAACGCGGAAGACAATCGCGACCCCCGCACAGAGGCATATCGGTATCGGTGCCCAAGCGGACAAGCGGTATATGCACCCGGCTAGACCGGCACACTCGATAGCCCACTAAAGTTTCAGTCGAGTTGACAGAGCAAAGACTCCGAGCTGGTGAGAGGCCAGCACATTGAGAGGGGCGATACCAAGGTGTGACCGAACCTTCCGGGGCCGCGAACAAGCTTCAATACAAAGGAGATACCATGTTTCAACAGATGGATGAATCAACATTTAAGGGCTTGTTGGGAGTTTTCAGCAATAACTCTGACACGTCCAAGGCCTTAAAAGAACTCCACCTCTACCGCGAACTAGGCACACTCCAGCAGTTGTCCTATGCAACGGAAATATCCAAACAGTTAAACGAGATCAAATGTGGCATCAACCAGTTGTTGTTTTATCATTATGGCCGGCTTGAATCATACACGCCGACAATTAGCCAATGCATTGGGCCGGAGAAACCATGATCCACATCGACCACTCTATCCTAGACGGTGGACTGTGTGTCGCTGCTCTGCACTGCGAATCTCGGATTACAGGGCATGCATTCCGTAAACGGGAAGGCAACGAAGACCTATACCGAGCGTTCCGCGAGTCTGAACTGGACAGGACCGAATTGGATTACTCCAAATGGCCAGTCCTGATGGAGATGCGACACGAGGCACTTCAGCGCCTTGTTGCCACAGCGGAGGCAGCAAAAGATATCCCATACGAGGCGATGGAGATTTTGTCGGGAGTCAAACCATGAACCATCACAGAATCCCCAAAGAATCCCTGCGCGTATTCCGGGCCAGGTTTGAGGACCCAGACGAAGAGCCGGACGATAGCGCGGACTATGATGAGTGCCCTTGCGACGATCTTGAGTTTGACCTATACATGGAGCGGGAGAACCAATGACAGAAGAGACGCAACCTAAGCCGCTCAATCTATGGCAACGTTTGAACAAGATTAGGGAGAAGGTTCAATACATCCGCAAGGGCCAGAAGGTTGAAAATTACATGGCGATCACTCATGACGTAGTGACTGCCGAAACTCGAGACTGGTTTGTCGAATTCGGTGTGTTGATACTAACCTCTGAAATATCAAGTGAAATGCTTGATACTGGGTGTAAAAGTCAGAAGGGTAATCCTCTCTATCGGTTCGAAGGGAAGTATCGGATTGACTTCGTTAATTGCGATGATCCAACCGAAAGAGAGTCTGTAGCGCTTACAGCCCACGCCAATGACTACGGAGACAAAGCGCCAGGCAAGGCCCTGAGTTATGCCGTCAAGTCCGCAATACTTAAAGTGCTCATGATTGAGACTGGAGAATCGGACGAGGCCAGAACCACAATCAATCTATCCCCTGATGATGAGATTGGACCGGATCAGCTTACGCTATTCCTGGCCGGGATAAAGGCCGCCACCACGGAAGAACTACTTCGCGAAACATACTTAGCTGCCAGTGCTGCTAGTTCTAAGGATAAACAAGCCATGGCAACGCTAGTCGCTGCCAAGAATGTCAGATATCGCGAACTTCATCCCGAGACGGTGAAAAAGTGAAAATCCTTTACGACCTACCACAGGGAAGTCCAGAATGGTTTTCGGCCCGCTGTGGTCGCGCTACGGCCTCCAATTTCTCCGCAGTAATGGCGAAGGGCCAAGGGAAAACCAGGCAGAATTACCTCCTTCGTGTCGCGGCTGAAACATTAACAGGCAAGCCGATGGACACATACAGCAACGGCCACATGGAGCGAGGGAAAGAACAAGAGTCCGACGCAAGGAATGAATACGAGCGGATCAGGGATGTTATGGTCCAGGAAGTTGGGCTCATCTTACATGATGATATTCTGGTTGCGGCATCTCCTGATTTTTTACTGGGAGAAGATGGAGGCGGGGAAATTAAGAGCGTGATCCCAACTGTTCAGCTCGAAACTATCCGGGCCGGTGGATATCCATCCGAACACAAAGCGCAGATCCAAGGCAATCTATGGACCGCAGAACGTAACTGGTGGGACTTTATCTCCTGGTCTCCAGACCTTCCAGCGCCCATGAACATCTACATCCACCGCGTTTTTCGTGACGAAGAATACATTGCAAACCTCGAAAAAGAAACGATACTGTTCCTGTCTGATGTTCGGGCCTACATTGAGAACGTTTCGGAACTGGCGGAAAAGGCATCCTTATGGCCACTGAAGAGATTAAAGCCCTTACAGATGATGAACCTGCCCATGAACTTTTAATAGCAAATCACGAGGTGAACAGCCTCTATTTACTGAATAGCATCTGCGCATCTACGGGAGCAGACACAATGAAACCAATACGGGCAGTCTGATGGCTGAGCCTGTCCAGATCCTCCGAGGTGCCCTGTGACCAATCAATCTGATTTCTGTGAGTGCGCTATGTGCGGATTCAAGTGGCGACAAGGACAGGATGGGGATCATAGCTGCGCCCGAATCCTCCGAACTCGCGTTGTAGAGCTGAAGGCATGGAAGGAATCCGCGCAGGCTGTCCTCGACGAAATCGACCTTCAGGCAATCGGCAAGGAGCTGGGCGTCAAGCTCGGGGATCCCATTGGGCCCGCGATCCTGCCTGGAATCCGTGCCATCAAGGCCTGTACAGTGTTTCAATCCACGCGCGGGCTGTGAGACCCGCGCGACGTCAACACGATTTTGCCTGTAACTGTCCAAAGGTGAACCCATGCCAATCCCGCAGTATTACTTCAAGGACGACCGATGTAAGGCGAAGGATGCATACTCGCCCGATTGCATTTGCTGGCGCGATGAGGGGACTGGACCGTTTCCGCTTGAGCGCCCCGATGATCCCGAAACACACCTTACGTGGCGATTCAAACCCCCCCAGCCGAATGAGGCTGTCCAGAAAGGTGAACCATGCTCCGACTGCATTTTGAAAATGTGGGACGCCAGAAGAAAAGTTGGCACCTAGACGCCGACGATTGGGACGCACTCACCGACCAAATGATTCTGTGGTCCATCCAACATTCCGGCGCCCTGATGAGCCGGGACATTGAATACAACCTCTGTGCCGACACCGGGTCAGGCGCGATCTACGCCGGGATGCACCCCGTTGGTCGGCTTCGTCTTGAAACCGTTTGAGCATGTCCAAACGCATGACCCTCCCCATTGGAGCCTGTATGGACCACGAAGAAGCCCAGGAAGTCGCCACGCTGCGCCGCCTCTATTCGGATCGTGAGGAACGCCATGCCTGACAATCCAGCCGATATTTCACGGCACCCGCTCCTGAAGAACGCCCACGAGCTGTGTATCACCATCGAGAAATGCGGCGCATCTCCAGAGTTGACACGCGCATCTCTGATGGCATCTACACTGATGGACGATATCCACTCATTGATCCTGAGAGCGATCGAGGATCAGAACGAGCGGGACGCTCTTGGAGTCCGTGTCCGGAAGCTTGAAGAAGTGGACCATCAGCGCATCACAGAAATCATGGGCCAGGAGTCGAGAGCGGATCGTTATCTATCTGCCTTGACTGCGATCCGATCCAAATTCCCTGGGTCATCGCTGTTTTATGGCGATTATACCCGCGAGGTCCACCACATCGCGCACGAGGCAATCGAACAGTAACTGTCCAGAATTCACCCGGCGCGGCGATCCGCGCCCGATTCCCAGAAAGGGAAAACCATGCACTACCGAAACGGCCGCGAGGCCAAGAACGGCGACAAGATCGTGAAGCTGGAGGGCGGGAAGGTCGTCTCCTACGGCGTCCTGCACAGCGCAGTGCCCGGGAACGATTTCTGCAATGGAAACATTGCGTCGATCCAACCGGCCAACGACTACGCCTGCATGTGCGATTGCCTGCACGTCGATGACGTGGCGGAAGTCCTTGCGGGCGTCGGCCTGAACAAGCGGCCCGAGGGAAAATAGTCATGGGCGCCCCGAAGGCCAAGACCCGTCACTGCGACGAATGCGAGCACTACGACTTGGCCTTCGGGACCTACTACGGCGGCAAGAACGACAAGCACTGCAAGCTTGGGCATAAGCCGAGATGGTTCGACCCGAAGAGCCCCGTGGATGACGACTGGGGGCACAAGCGCAAGTGCGAAGACTTCGACCCGAAACCGTGAATCTGTCCAGGAAGGAGAACCCATGAAAACACAAATGCACACTTGGATGAGCGAACACGGGAGCCTCGGCCCATCCCAATACGCAACAGGCGATTTCAACGCCGCATGCCGACACGATGCAGCCCTGGCACATGATCTGATACGCCGCCTTGAGGTCATCCGAAAGTGGTATGAGGACAATGACCCCAAAGCGGAGGAGCACTGGATAGCCGCGGGTGGTTCTACCTGCGCCAAGGATTGCCCACTCTGCAAGGTCGAAGAAGCTCTCGGCATATCCGAGTAGCACCTGCCCATTTGGAGGAACCATGGATAACGCCACTCACTGGAAAGCGCTGCTCCGAACATTTGGAGGAGGAGCGGCAGAAGACTTGTTCAGGCTTTGGGCCAAGTTTTGGAATGAGGACGATTCCCCCATCGTCGATCCTTTCCCCTACTACGGGGCTTAACTGTCCATAGGAGGACACCATGCGGGTTCATCGCATCACTGACATTGATGGCAAAACCTTTCAGTGCGCCCCTGGTCACGGTGGTAACGACTTCACGCTTTGCGGAATGACGCTAGACGATGACCCAACGATAATGATGTCCCAGGAACTCATCACCGGGAAAGTCACATGTAAGCACTGCCTTGAACTTATCAAATACTGCAAATCGATAAAGCTGTAGATGTCCAGAAAGGAGAACCCATGGAAACACCATTTATCGATCAATTAATCCGAGAATACCCAAACATTGAAGTCCAGATGCATTGCGAAGCAGAACTGCTGGAACTCAAGGCCACCATTGAGGACCGCGAAGGTCGCATTGAGGTCATCCGGCAGTGGTATGAGGGCAATGATCCTCAGGCTG
>Ga0265297_10001879_pt1 | contig 45833 bp, 64 predicted proteins | sample Munlanlwell13791_FD_192502 | JGI IMG/M metagenome (GOLD analysis project Ga0265297, IMG submission 192502) | Leachate microbial communities from a municipal landfill in Southern Ontario, Canada - Leachate well 137-91 | ecosystem: Engineered > Solid waste > Landfill > Unclassified | place...
GAAGACCCGCGAGCGGGTTGCCCCACCCGCGGGTCTCGCCTGTTTACATGCCGGCAGGCAGCGGCAGTTCCGCGAACACGATGCTCACGACGTAGGTCGAGGACGAGGCCACGACGCCCACGACGGAGATCGCGGTCGCCGGCGGCAGGATGAGCATGCCGTCGAAGTCGTAGTGCAGCCACGCGAACTCGAGGTTAGCCTCGGTGCCGGCTGCCCAGGAGCTGAGCCCCAGGTTCATCAGCACGGTCGGCTGCGTGGTCCAGGTGACCGCCGCTCCTGCGTACCGGGCCTGGCAGGCCGGACCGTTGAGCAGGAGGTTCTTGGGGGCGATGTTCGTGAAGGACGCGAACGTGCCGCCCGTCGCCACCTCCGACGCGGCCGGGGTGTAGGCCAGCATGTAGCTGTTGTCCAGGTACGTGGCGATCGCCGCCATGCCGAAGTTTATTCGGATGGGGATCACCATCTTGTTCGAGGACGGCGGGTTCCACAGCGTGGGCGAGTTGGTCGCCGTGCTGTAGATGGGGAGCGCCGCCGGAGCCGCGGGGCTGGTCACGGTCGAGTACATGTAGCCCCGCCGCGTCCACTCGAGATAGGTCGGGGCGCCCGGAGCCATCAGGATCTTGCCGAAGTCATCGACCGGGACCTCGACCGGCTGACCGTTGGAGACCGGACCGACGAGTCCAGGTTTCCCCGAGATTGGAGTACCCATGGTACCCTCCTATGATCCGAGCTCGCGGTCGACCTCTGCCGCCGCCGCGTCACGGTCCGGACCGTGACCGCTCTGCGCCTCGAGGATCGCGCGTATCTGCTTGAGCTCAACGAGCGTCAGATACGTCATCTTCGCGAGCTGTGAATCCTGAATCTGAAGCACCCCGGCAGACGCGTAGGCTTCATCCATGGAGCCCGCGCCCTGCCGGGCGAATACCTGCACATCGACGAGGAAGTAGCCCTCGATGATGCAGCGAACCGAACCCTCGGGCTCGGCGACCACGGTGAGGTAGTCGGGCTGCTCGACGACGTAGGTCCCCTCCCAGCGTCGTCCCCTGTCTGGCTGGATCGGCCCCTCGACGAGGTTTGCCTTCCCGGGGCACCCAGCCAGCACCGTCCCGACAACGTCCCCTTCGTTCTCGAACGTGACCTTTGTCACGACATAGACGTAGCCTGCCTTTGGCTCGACAGCCGTCCCGCTCGCGAGAGCGTTGTAGAGGTGGATCTTGGCGCTCATAGGACCTCCAGAACGTAGGTCATGCACGTGATGGAGCCGGTCTCGAGCTCCGGCTGGTAGAGCACGTGCAGCACGTTGTCCTCGTCGGTCTCCACGATGACCGGGTACGTGCCCTCTGCCGGCAGGAGCAGCGCCGCGGGGATGACCGGGGACCGCAGCTGCGCGGTACTCACGACCGTCGGGTGCCACTGGTGGTAGGTGCTGCCGGTGTCCCTCGAGAGCCGTACGTGCAGCTCGAACTCGAGCATCCACGGCGCGTCCGTGTACTCGCCCTCGGCCAGGGAGATCTCGTGCGTGTCGATCAGAACGGGAGCCTGCCTCACGTAACCCCAGGTGACCCCGGAGTCGGTGATCTCGTCCCCGTTGCCCGTTGGGCCCCCGCTCGAGTCGGAGGTCCCGGCCGCGGTGCAGATGTACTCCTTGAGGTCGTCGTTGGTCGCACGGTCGCCTACCGCGTAGACGTGGGAAGCCGCCCAGTTACGCGGACTGATGACGACCATGAAGCGCGCGGTGGCCGGCCCCTCGGCCTTGCTCACCTTGCCGGCGAGCTTCCCCCGCACGACCATGCCGGCCTTGAGGTATCCGGAGCCCAGGCCCAGGACGGGCACGAGCTCGGCCGCCTCGGCCTCGGTGAGGGCCGAGTAGTTCGCGTCCAGTGTGTACAGCACGCTCATCTTCTCTCTCCTATGCCGCGCCCGGTACTGCGCCCTGGGGCGCGCCCGTCGTGGCGCCCCGCCGCGCGGCCGCCTGCTTGGCGATCTGCTCGAGCATGGATCCCTGCTTCACGGGCTGGTTGAGGCTGTCGGTGTTCTGGATGATCTGCGCGTCCTCGACGGCCGCGGACTGCGCGGCCTGCTGCTTGGCGAGCATGTCGGCGCGCCTCTTGCGCCTCATCTCCCTGTCCGGGATCTCCCGGATGATCCGCTGCGGCATCCCGGCGCTGTCCATGCCGATCCGGTAGAGCTCGTCGTCGTCCACGTTGTCCATGCCGTCGGGGGAGAGCTTCACGAGCCGCTCGAGGAGCTCGAGACCGGCGTCCACGCCCTGGCTCTGGTGGGTGCGCCGCTGCGCCTGCGCGAGCGGCCCCTGGAGCTCCACCTTGATCCGTCCCTGCAGCTGAGGAGGGGGCGCCGGAAGAGCTCCGTTCGCCTTGAGGATCAGGAAGCTCCTGCGCACGAGGGGCACGAGGACCTCGGAGTTGAACCGGCCGATGATGGCACCGAGGACCGCGGCCTGCTCGGCGACCCGCTGCCGGATCTCGGTCGCCGTGTACGGGCCGTGCTCGAGCTGCTGAAGGAGGAGGAAGATCTTCGCCCGGAAGATCTCGTGGATCTGCTGGCGGACCGCCTCTTCCTGGTCGCGGGCGATCGGGTAGTTCCGCGAGACGTCGATCGTCTCGATCTTCTCATCGGGATTGCTGTAGTAGTTGTAGCCCTGCGGGACGAGTCGCTCCTTGCCGCGCAGCGCCTCTGGCACCATGAGCGGTGGCATGCTGGCCATCTGCGCCGACTGCAGGAGGTGCATGGCCATCTGGTTGACCCGGAGGATGTCCTGGATCGCGTCGGCCGCCGGCGAGCGGCCGTACACCTCGTCGCTGTTCTTCCGCCACCGGCCGACCAGGTACGGGAACGTCTCGTAGCCGCCCTCATCGAGCGGGGTCTTCATGTCCACGTCGATGTAGATGGACGAGTACGGGTGCCGCGGGTCGCGCTGCGTTCTGAATGACTGGTCCCTGGAGGGGAACACGGCGTGCAGGATGTGACCCTTGGTGAAGGGGTTCGTCTTGGCGGCCTCGCGCCGCCGATCGTCCACGGCCTGCGGCCAGGTCTCGACGATCTGCCGGTTCGGCATCGTGTACACGCGGTAGAGCACGTCCACCTGGCCGTTGCGGTTCTCCGCGATGTAGCACTCCTTCATGTGGCGCGTGGAGAAGATGATCGAACGGTTGGTGATGTCGTCGTCCACGAGCATGACCGCGGTCCCGATGGAGGCCAGGTCCATCAGGAACTCGTTCATCGCCTCGTAGAAGGCGGTGCGCTGGTAGTAGGCGAGGAAGATCTCCTCGACTCCCTCCAGGTAGTCCGCCACGCCCGGGAGGACTTGGAGCCTCCGGTCCTCCATGACCAGGCGCATCCACGGGAACGCGGGAGAGACCAGGTTCCCCTGCATCCCGTCGACGAGGAGCTGAAGGTCTCCGATCGCGGTGCCGTCGTAGCACTTCGTGGCCGGCACCTGGCCGCTCGTCGCCTCGATGTCCCAGAAGCTCCTGCGCGGCAGTACGTAGTCGGTGATGTCCTGCCAGAGCGGCTTCCAGAGCTCGCGCTCTCGGGCGAGCTCGGTACTTCTCCGGATGTGGTCCTCGACTACTTCGGGCGCGGAGGCGATCAAATCGTGAGCCTCCCGCCGCCCCGCCGTCCCGCGCTCGGGTAGAGAACGTCCTCGGGCCCTCGCCGCGGAGCCGCGGCCTGGCCGAGCATGCTCTTCGTCTCGGCGATGGGCTTGGTGAGGACCGTCTCGGAGCCCGCGAGGATGCTCCTGGCTGCCTCGGCCGCGACGTCATCGCTGCCGACGAGCCGGACGGCCTCCTCCCGGGTATTCACCCGGAGGGCCTCGCGGAGACGTTTCCAGACCTTGTCGGGAGCGCTCGAGATCTGCTGACCGATGTCCTGGGGCTGGGTACTGGCTGGATCCGACATGGTGCCTCCCGGAACAGGCAGTGCGGGGGGCGAGTACTTGACCACGGCTCTCTGCCTGGTCGTCAGCTACTCGTTGGCCCCCCGCGCCGCCGGTTATTCCGGGTTGGCACGATGGTTCAACAGCGCGAATCTACCCCAGGACGGCAGCACCTGTCAACGGGGTCACTCCACCGTTTCCCGTACACGGCTGCTCTCGATCTGGCCGTCGATGCGCTTGGTCTCGTTGTAGATCCGCTTGATGGTGGCGACCTGGCCGTCCCTGAGGTAGGCGACGATGCCGACCTCGCCGTACGGCACGGACAGGACGGTCCTGCGGAACCAGGCGATCAGGTCCTCTACGGTCTCCGGCTGTCTCATCAGGGCTCCTTCTGCACCGGGAACTCCAGCGCCGGCATCGTCGAGGCGAGCTCGATCTTCCCGGGCAGGAACTCCCCGCAGGTGTCGTGGTTCAGGCGAACCGAAGGCCAGACCGCGATCGCTCCCATCTGGCCGCCCTGGCCCTGCATCGGGAACGCCGCCGGCGGGTAGCGGATACACCGCCCGAGCCCCTGCGGCGCCATCTCCGGCGTCGTCATGCTGTGCTTGCAGTGGATGCACGCGTTCCCTGCGCCGTTCCGCGCGGCGCCTTTCATCTTCTGTTCGCTCATGTCCCCTCCCGTGAGATATCCATCGCGTCCATCATTCCCGGCCGCCTCCCAGCTGCGTCCGTGATCACGTTCACCACGCGGATGACCTCGTTGAGCTTGATGTAGATGTTCTCCATGCTGGCCGCCATGTCGCACTCCGCCTCGGTCACGTGTGCCTTCTCATCCTCCGCACGCCAAGCCATCTTGACAGGCTCGATCGGGTCCGGATTCTGCCTCAGGAAAATCTCCGTTGACAGCAGCGGATCCGTCGAGGCGCTCGGCTTCAACTGCCGCGCGTCCGACAGCGCTTTGTCCAGGCGCGCCATCAGGAACCATGCTTCCGACGTCGAGAGGTACTGCACTGGCCACTGAGCGTTGGCCAGGCATATGCACGCCCCTCCCGTGCCCAGGTCCACGGCTTTGACACTGATCTTACTCATCGTCTCCCTCCCAGTCCCCACCTCAGTGGGTCGTACTGCTCCTGCGGGGGCGCGCTCAACTTCATCGGGTCCTTCTCCTCTCCCTGAGGGAAGGCCGCCCCCAGCTCGTCGTCCATGATCCTCGACAGCGCGTCGAGCATGTCGTCGTGCACCTCGAATGGGTGCGCCTTGTACTCCTCCTGCAGGAAGACCCGCACCAGGTCTACCAGCTCCCCGTCGTACTGCGTGTACGGTAGCGACTCCGGGATCCAGATCCGCCCCGCGGAAAAGGGCGCGACCAGACGTCCGATACGCTCCGTCTTGCTCAGCCGGCCGGCCAGTGGCTTGATGCCGAAGCGGTAGTTGTCCCGCTGCATACGGTCATGGAAGTGCTCGATGTCCGCCTGGAGGCCGTACTGCTCGTAGCCGACCTGCACGGGCCGGTACTGCTGGTGCCACTTAAAGAGCACGTTGGCCCGCTCCGTCAGGCTCAGCCGGTCGCGGATCATGTTGATGAGGTAGTAGTTCCGGTCGGAGCCGAGACCCACCACCCAGAACACCGTGTAGTCGCTGCCCAGTTTCTTCGAGTTGGCCGGATCCACAAGAATGTAGAGGTTCAGCCCTTTGGAGCGGTCCGCGCGCCAGTAGCGCAGCCACTCCTCCCGGAAGCCCTCCATGCTCGACTGCTTCGGATCCAGGAATAGCTGGCACGCCGCGTTGTACGGGCCGAGCTCCTTGATCCTCTCCGCCAGGTGCTCCCGGGTCCAGATGACCGGCTCTCCGGACTCTGTGCCATCGTACGTCGCTGTGTACTTCCGCTGCCGAAAGACCCCGTCCTTGATGAGCTCGAGCACGGGGTCCGCGTAGTGCCAGATCGTACCCCGAAGCCGCCGGCGGCCATGCTCCGTGCCCAGGTTGAACGAGAGCCGGATGGAGTCCAGCGTCTTCCGGATCATCGCCGGCGTGCGCACCGAGTCGATCGTGACCGCGTCCTCATAGTCGACGTCGGTGAAATGCTTCGAGGTCGGTTGTCCATCCACGATACCCCAGGCCTCGATCGAGGCTTCCTTGGGGTTGCCCAGGCGCTTGAACACCAGGCCGTCGTCCTCGCTCCACTTCGGCGCCTCACGCTTGGGGTCTCTCCAGAAGATGTCCGGCCAGAGCTCGTGCAGCGCCGGGTTCGTCTCGCACTCCGTCTTGATCTGCCGGAGGAAACCCTTGGCGATCGGCCGCGTAAAGGAGAGGATCCCGTACGTGCGCTCCACGTCGTGGATGATGCCCCACGGGATCCCGCCGTGGGTCCCGATCGAGCTCTTGTAGTGCTCACGGGCCCAGGTGTCCGCGATGCCATCGTTCTCGCGCTGCCACTCCCGGCATCGCGCGAACACCCACGGCTTCTCTACGTCCTCGCGGTTGTAGACGTAGCGGAGGAAGAAGAACAGGTCCCGCTCGCCGAGCTCCCTGGTCGCCGCCTCACGCTGCCCTCTTGTCTTGCACCCGTTCAGGGCGACCTTGTACCCGTCGAGGGCGCGCTGCATGCGCTCGGCGTCGGGTGGCCTGAGGGGTTCCTTACGCATCGCTCACCACGGCATCGATGACGCGCTGCACGGCTTCCGGGAGACGTTCCTTTTCGCTGTCCTTCCCGTCAGACACGGACCGCCTCCTGAGGGAGGCCGACAGGAAAGCGTACTTGAGGCCCAGGTCGTACCAGCGGAACTTCACCAGGTACCACTTCTGCTTCTCCTCGACGTTCGTCGACGCCTCGATGAGGCGGTTGAGCTCGCGGCCGTCCCGCTCGTAGTCCTCCTCCACGCTGAGCATGGCCAGGCGCCGGCGTCTGTCTCTCTGGGCCTGGGCCTTGGTCACCATGGCCCGGATGTGTTTGACGTGCCGGCGGACCGAGGCCTCTGTGAGCCCGTAGGCCTTTGCGACAGCGTTGACCGGCTTGCCCTTCACGAGGAGCTTGTCGATGAGGGCCCGCTTGGGGTGCTGGCAGACCTTGCAGCCCCTGGCCCCTTTGCGTGGGGTTTCCGTCGTTTTTCGTCGCCGTGTCTCCGGCACCGCTTACTCCGTGAGGTCCTCTGTGCGGTCCTCCCCGTGCCCTCGGCCGTAGACGGGCTTCGGGTTCCTCCTCCACCTCCAGAGGAAGGGGAAAGGTTGCCGCCCGTAGAGCTTTCGTGGATCCACCCGGTACACCCGGCCGTCCGCATACACCTGGGTGACAGCGGTCCCGAAGACCAGCATGTCCACGATCTGGCTGAACGCGACTCGCATCGCTCGATTGATCTCGGCGTAGGCCAGCTTGGTCGCTCTCTCCAGCGCCGTCGCGGTGACCGGCTTCGCGTTCGGCTTCGGCCGCGGCGTGCCGCTGAGGAAGCGCTCCATGGCCGCAAGGCGGCGGGCCTCCTGCAGGGTACCCAACTGGGCCAGCGTGATCTTCATCGTTCCCCTCCCACCATCACCGCCGCGAGTACCGCGTAGAGCGCCCTCGCTTCTTCCGCCGTCCCGCACCGCGCCACCCCGTGCTGCGAACCCACCGCGAAGGGCACCCACCACTCGCCGTTGTGAAGCTCCTCGTGCCAGACCAGGATGGTGCGGTCCACCGGCCCAGGCGCGGCAGACCCGGAGAGGCAGAGGCAGGCGGCGAGCAGGAGTAGGGGCCTCACAGCGTACACTCGTCGTCGTCGTCAATCTTTGGCACAAAGGCCATTGCTATTCGCAGTTGCTCCTCCGCCTCCCGCGCCCTACGCGCCTGACGCCGCGCCTCGGAGAAGGCGTACAGCGCCAGGTCGTCCAAGTAGTGCTCACGGCTACGGCGGAGACGCACCACTTCGCCGGTCACGCTCCTTACGGTCACCCACCTCGACGGTCGGGTCATCGCTTCCTCCCTATCTGCGCCATCGCAGCAGCCGTCACGGCCTCGGCGTGAGCCAAGGCCCCGTCGAGCGTCGTGATACCCAGCTCGTGCAGCTCGCGCAACTGCGCCTCGACTTGCTCATCCGAACCGAACGGGAAGCATGTCGCTCCCCACAACAGCGTCATCAGGTCGCCTTCCGGTATCTCAGGGAAGTAGCGAGTGATGGCGTCCACGCACTTCATGCTCATCGCTTCCTCCTTGGGACACAGCCGCGACATTGCCACCATATGAGTAACGTCTCGAACCAGTAGATCAGCGAGTGCCGCCTCAGATGGACAATCATCTCACGCCACCGCCGCGACCCGCCGTCTACACGATACCAGCGAAGCCACCGTTGCCACAGTTGCCGGGTCATCTCACCCTCCTCATCACCACCGCCAGCCCCACGAACACCATCCCGGCTCCCGTCGCTACGCCAAGGAGGTACACGAGGATCACGGCTGTTCCATCCGCGACTTCAGCGCAGCACGGTAGACGTTGATCGCGTCCAGTTCTATGTCGTTCCGGGATGCTGCAATGGCGACCAGTCGATCCTCCACCGCCTCCCGCAGCCGGTCCCGCTCCGCGCAGACCTCGGCGTACTCCTCGACGCTGATGTAGTCACTGCTCATGGTTGGCCGCCTTCGCGAGTTCGCCATCATTTAGCCATGCAACTACACCCCTGTGGTCCTTCGTCCCCATCGCGGCTGGGTCATCTTGGTAGATGTGATAGGGTTCGGTGATTCGGTGAATCTCTGGCAGGATGTTTTTGGTAGGCCGGTGGTGCGCTATGTGGTGCACATTCCCAAGCGCCTCCCGCAGCCGCTTGATCTCCGCCTCCTGCGCGGCGACGTGGGCGAGGAGGGCGTGGCGGTCCTTCGCTGCGTCATCCAACCATCCAGACAGGCTCGCCGGATACCCAGGCTCGCCGGTCGCCCGCTGCTTTACCGCTGCCAGTTCTGCCGCGTTCATCGCTTGGCCTCCTTCTGCTCCGCGACCCATCTCTCGGCGTCCTCGCGGCGTACGAAGTACATCTCGTCTATGCCGTTCTATTGCATCGCCTTGAACGCCGGAGTGCACTGTTCGCATGTCTCTCCACACGGCATTAGGTCGTCCACCCCGCACCCGCACTCGCAGTCCGCGTAGCACAGCCCGTCATAGCCATGGTCGCGAAGCCACTGCGCCAGTATGGTCTTGGCGGTCATCGCTCCTCCTCCCGTGAGTAGCGGGCCCGCAACTCCTCAAAGTCGAAGCTCGTGTCCAGTACGATGTCAGCGTAGTCGTCCATCAGCAGATGCTTCTCGACGGCATCAAGCGCCTCGTGGTATCCCGCCCGCCGCAGCCGGTCCCGCTCCCGGCGAAGGCGCGTGACCTCGGAGACGAGACGGTCGATGATGGCGACAAGCTTGTCCCGGTCCACCAAGTCCCACCCGCGAGACTTGCCTACCGTCTGCCACTCCTCCGTCGTCAGCACGTCACTCATCGCAGCGCTCCTTGTGCTCCGCTGCCACCATCTCCGTTAGCCATCCGTTGTACCGTTCCCTGGCCGCATCACAGGCCGCAGACCTGGCCGCATCACAGGCCGCAGCCCCGGCCGCAGCCCAGGCCGCATCACAGGCCGCAGACCTGGCCGCATCACAGGCCGCAGCCCCGGCCGCAGCCCAGGCCGCATACCTGGCCGCATCCCAGGCCGCAGCCCAGGCCGCATCACAGGCCGCAGCCCAGGCCGCATCACAGGCCGCAGCCAAATCCATGTCGGTCGCCTGTCCCGCCAGCCACCGACGCTTGGCCGCCATCGCCTGCCAGCATCGCTCGTCCGTCACCCCGGCCAGCTTGAGTGCATCCTCAGCCACCCGACAGGCAAACTCATGCAGGATCCGAGTCGCATCTACCTGCCACAGCGGCTTGCGGTGCCGACTGCACAACTTGTCGGGCTGAATCTGGACTTCTCCCCAGCATTCCACCCGTCGCACCAGACTGCCATGTGCATACTGGAGAGCATCCAGTATCCGCTTGCTGGCGTGCATCCCGTTCTCGCACATCACAAGCGGACCCTTGGCGCTGTACGTCTTCCCGATGATCTCCTTCACCCCGTCCTGCGCACGCGTCCCGTCGTCCTTCACGAAGTGCCACGCCCAGACCACCTCGCTCATCGCTCGGCCTCCTCGATGCGCTCCACATCAGGGTCAAGGCGCTCCACGCGCTCGACGGAGAGGTAGTGGTCTTCGCTCGCCTCCCCGATGAAAACGAGGTGTGGATACTCCCAACCACGTTCACTGTCCCAGTACGTCCCCGTCCCGCTGTCCTTCCCGCGCCACCAGCGCACCCTGTCCCAGCGCTTGAGCGGAGGTGGGGAGGGAGGGAGGAGATACCAGCCCGTGTCGAGCCCGAGCGCTGCGGAGTCGTGCAGGAGGCAGTACATACTCGCCTCAGTCTCTCCGCGCCGATGGCCCGCGTTGCTCTCTCCCAGGCCGTCGTTCCAGACCTGTTCGCCGCGCAAGATCATCACGGCTGCGAACTCCCGGCTCCCCACCACCACCGGGATGACCTCGCGCCATGGCGGCGGGAACCCGTTCGTATCGTTCTTGATTACCACCAGTTGGTCGTCTTCGCCAATCCAGTACCTCATGTCTCCTCCTCGATCAGTTTGCGGCAGCGCCGCAGCACACCCTCCCACCGCTCCATGCGCCTCGCCACCGACTCCGCTCTCCTCACCTTCGCCCGCGCCCTGTCTGACTCGGCCATCGCTGCCCGGTACACCTCCCGCAGCGTCAGCGCCTCCTTACGCCACCGGTCCCGGTCACGGGTCAACGTCGCCACCGTTCCGTACAGGTGGATCTCCACCCGGTCTGTCGGCTCCCACGGCGCCCCGTACACCCGGCAGATCGGGCAGGGACCGCGGCGAGAGGTGAAGCGGCCACAGGTGCGACAGCGGAAGGTCACCACGTGCTCACCCTCCTGTGGCACCGCTTGCACAACGCCATGAGCTCCTCGGGACGCTCGGCGCCGAAGTGCTCGTAGGACCGGTGGTGCACCTGGTACTCCCGATCGTCGAAGTTCACACGCCCGCATACCTGGCACCGGTAGCCCGCGCGCCGTATCGCCTCGAGCCGCCGCTCCTTCCACGCCTTGGAGCGAAGATACCGACGCCAGACCTTGGCAGGGGGAGCTCTCATCAGAACGTGCGCCTCCATTTCCGCCTCGCCTTCACTCGGTCGATCGCGTTCTTCCCGCGCCTGGTCTCGCACATGACGTGCAGTACCACGACCTTCCTGAGGTCCAGAGCCTCGGCCACCTGCGCCCAGCCGTAGCCCATCAGGTGGAGCTCGGCGGCTTCCGTGACTTGGGCATCCCGCATAGCCTTCTCGCCGTACCGCGTCTTGGCCTTCCGCTTCCCGTCGCACCACGCCTCCAGTTTGCGTGACACGGCCTTCAGCCCGACCACGATCTCGTGCTCCGGAATGCCGGTCGCGTCCTCGATGTCCACCGGCGCTAAGTACTGCGTGGCCATCTCGATCACTCTGCGGAGCTGCTCGGCCGTCCAGACGCCAGGATCCCGGAGGCTCACGGCGTCGAGCTCAGCATCGTGGCGAGCCTTCGCCGCGGCCACAGGATCCTCAGCAGGGGCCCCTCGGTCAGCGAGTGCGTCCTGGTAGGCGATCAGGCGCGTGTGTCGCTCGGTCATGGGCGCACCCCCACCGCGAGCTCGGCCAGGTCCTCGGCGGTGGCGCGCGGACCTGGCTCCTCACCGGGACCGGCCCCACAGGAGAGGCACGTGAAGCCTGCCATGGGTTTGCCGCAGGCCGGGCAAGGCCGAGATGACGCCTCGGGACGCTGGGGTGGGGCCCAGGCAGTCTCGAAGTCCTCGAGGAACCAGTGTGCGTGCTTGTTCGGCGGGGCGGTCTGTATGAACCTGCGGAAGCCGGCTCCGAGGGCGGCGTGGCCGTGGGTCTGGAGGAGCTCGAGGAGGCGGACCTGGTCCTTGGGGCTGATGGCGAGCTTCCTGCCGCGGGCCTTCCGGTGTAGCCGATCGATGTAGCTCAGGAACACGGCGCCGGCGTTCTGATCTGAATCCTGCTCACGAGGTGGATCCATGGGAGAGGGACTCTCTCTCTCTTCTCTGTCTTCAGTCTCCGGATCCGGAGTATCAGTATGTCCGAAAGTACCGGACACGGTTTCACCGGACACGGTTTCACCGTGTCCGGTATCTTCGGACACGGTGTTTTCGGACACGGTGGAATGCTCGAAAACCAGGTATCTGGACCCGGAATATCGTCCCTTTTGACGAGTCTGCTGCCTGACGACGTACCGCGCCTCGAGGAGCTCGCGCAGGAGGACGGCGACGGTATCCTTGTTGGCGCCGAACTTCCTTGCCAAGTGCCGGACGTTGAAGTCCCAGTCGTCGGGCATGCACAGCATGACGATCAGAAGGCACCTGGCGGCCGGACTCACGCGCACGTCCATCGCGGTGGCCTTGGCGACCATGACGTACGGATGCTCGCGGTCCTTCGGGTGCCGGAAGATCGTCCGCTCGTCCTCCAGGCCATCAAGGCACTGCTGCACTTCCACGTTCCCCTCCCCCTCGCCACACTACGACCATGCTGGCAAACGTCGGCCTACCCGCCCCGGCGTGACCTGCGAATCGCAGCCTGCCCCGGATCCAGCGGATCTCCGCGCCGGTCCCCAGCACGAGCTCGTGGAACCAGGCCGTATCGGTCCTCACGGGCAGAAGAGCGACCACGGTCGCCCCTCGCTGCCACTCCCCGACCGCGCGGCGGAGCCACCGCGGGATGTCCCGGTACGGCGGGTTGAGGAACACGGACCGCCCCCAGCGCGCGCACATGCCGTCTCGCGTCGGGTCGGCCGGCACGGGGTCGCAGTCGAAGCGGAACTCGGCGTCGAGCCGAGCGTACAGGTCCGGCGGCGTCCGCCAGGTCTGATAGTTGCGTCCCGTGGCCACGCTGCTTTTGCCCCTATGCTCGCTGATTCTCCGGCCTGATCCGTTTCGCCTTCAGTCGCAGAAGCGCCTCGATGGCCTGGTCGCGGGCCTCCGCGTTGGCGCACACCACATGGATCGTGAGCGAGCCCTCCCCGCCCATGATCGCGATGCCGCCGCTCCGGTCGATCCTGGCCACCCGCCGGCGGATCTCCCGCGACTCACCGATCGCCGCCTTGTCACCTGCGACGGCCCTCTTGGCGGCTTTCATCCGAGCGTCCACGTCCCTCACTCGCGAAAGATTCGTCAGATCCGTCTTTGACATACCATTGAGCTCCGCCTCCGACACCCCCGCGGCAAGGAGCTCCTCCGTCATCTTCGCGGCAGAGTACGTGTCGTAGACCCAGGCGTCCGACTTTCCCACGAGTTTCCCGAGCTGGTAGGCCGAGATGCCCGGGCGCGTGGCCTTGATCGAGTCAAGGGCCGCGGCAACCTCCCTGGCGCTCATGTCCTTCCGCTGCACGTTCTCGATAAGCTTCAGGTAGGGGATCTCCGAGCGGCTCACGTCAGAGCGGATGATCGCCGGGATGGTTGGCTCCTTGCGTGCCTTCATGGCCGCGAGGCGACGGTGGCCGGCGACCAGTTCGTAGCGACCGTCCTCGAGGGGGACGACGAGCACGGGCTGGAGGATGTCGAACTTCTCGATCGACTCCATCAGCCCGCCGAGCTCCTCATCCGGATCCAGCCGGACGTTCTTGGTGACCACGATGCTCTTGAGAGGGATCTCCTTGACCTTCATGTCCTGCTCCTCATGAGGCGCCGATGCGCCCGCTGCCTCCTGCGCTCAGCCCGGGCGCGCTCCGCGCTCAGTGTCCGGCTCGACCCGCGGTGCCCGAAGCTTCGCCCGCTTCTGCGCTTCTCGAGACGGCTCCTATGCGTCCACACTTCAATGCCGTGCTGCGCCCATGTGGATCTCAGTCGCCGTAGTCGCCGCTGCCGGCGGACCACGGGCGCCTTCACGCTCGCGAGCTTGGCGCGGGCGTTGCGCCGGCGGTTCCGGGCCTTCCGGAGCATGACCTGCTTCGAGGTCGGTACCTTGTGCTTCATCGTTCCTCCTGTCACGCCGAGGCGTTCTTCGGCTCGTCGTTCACTTCGTGGATGAGAACCCGGATCGCCTTGATGAGGTTGTGCGCGACTTCGACCCTGCGCGCGGCGGGCTCGAAGGACAGGATGTAGCGCCGCACCAGGTCGAGCATGCTCGTCTGCATCGCGTCGTCCGCGTTACCGGCGATCCTGAGATGAGAGAAGCGCTCGGATGCTTCCTGGAGTTCCTTCAGGTAGGCGTCAGCACGTCGCAAGACGTCATCGATGTCCTCGAGCGATTCCCCAGGGTTGCTGGCCTGCGTCTCCTTGGCCTCCGCATCCCGACGCCGCATCCTGGCGTTGAACTCGTCTACGCGGGCCTGCCTCTCCGGGTCGAGTTTCCTGCGCTTCTCCACCACGCCGCGCACGTGCTTCTCGGTCACCCGGCCGGGGCGAGCGGTCTTGACCGCCTCATCCCATGCCGCGGCCTGCTCCTCGGGCTCGAGCTCGGCAAGGGGACGGACCTGGCGCTCGTTGTCCGGTTTGGGACCCATGGGTCCCATTCGTCCGGCGATCTCCGCGGCTTGGATCTGGCGGTTGACGTGCCTGTGGCTCCACCCCCACCGCTCTCGGCAGTAGTCCTCGAAGGTGTCGTGCGTCGCGCGGTACAGCCGCGAGTCGCGGATTGACATGAGCGCCCCTCCGACCTCGATGAAGGTCTGCTTCCCGCGCTCGATGATCTTCTCGTACTGCTCGAGCCGGATCCGCTCGATCCTGGTGAGGTCAGTCGACGACGATGAGATCATCGAGTACTCCATCCTGGATAGCGGCCTCGATCTTCCCCCGGAAGTAGGCAAGCCCTTTCGGGGAAATGAGCGTCCGGCGCTGCACCTTCGGGATGCCGTCCTCGGTCTCCTGCCGAGTTGGCACGTCCTCGAGCTTCATCCGGCCGGCGTCTACGTGCTCCTGGAAGGGCCGGTGGTAGAGCCATCCGCTCACCGGGTCCTTCTTGCGCATCACGGCCGAGGTGTTCCTGAGGTAGGCGTAGAGCTGGTTCTGCCCCAGACGCTTCCCGTTCCCGAGGTCGAGCGCCATCTCCTTGGCCGCCTCGTCGACCGTGTACCACTTCGTCCCGCCGCGGGCCTCGGTGACCGCGCGTCCGATGCTCTCGTTCTCGGTCTTCCTAGTGAGCCTGATTCGTGCTTCCTGTAGAAGCGCGGTGCTCTGCCGCAGGAGGATGTCCATCTGCCCGATGAACCCCAGATCAGATCCGTCGCCTTCTGTCGTCACGTCGTCCTTCACGTATCCCCTCCCTTGCCGCTGACCGCTACCATTCAGCCGCACACCGCCGGCTTGCACCCGCCTCGGCACCGGAGAGCGATCCTCTTTCTCGTGTAGCTCTCCCGGATCTCCTCGAGGCGGGCGCCGCAGCGCGGGCAGCGCTCAGTCAGAACGCGAACCGTCGTGCCCTCTCCAGCGCGCGCCAGCGGATCGTTCGTGGCTCCGTGAGTCTCGGCTCCCTTCATGGAAAGACTCCTCTCCGGGCCCCGCCGGTGGGCCAGGCCTTGTCATGCGAGACTCTACGAAGGTTGTTCCGCTCCAGCACACGCGTAGCCCTCGTTGAGTGATCAAAGAGCGTAGCGACAGGTGGCCAGCCCTGCGCCAGAGACCCCTGCGGGGTGCCCGCCAACGGCGGGCTCGCGGCCGGCGTTCCGCTATGGGGGAGGCGGGAATCGAACCCGCAGCGCCGTTGTCCATCGTCCGCGCTCGCCTTGCAGCCCCGTGAAAACGGGGGCGTGCGGTCGTTACCCGCCGAGCCAGGGTAAGGAGTGTGGAACCCCTGGCGCCGCCCCCGACGATTCGTCCAGACCAGGCCCACCGCGATCGCCAGGAGAGAGCACGCCACGACAGTCGCGGAGAGGCAGATCACCACTACCACCGCCGCGCGCAAGATCGTCTCGCCATCCCCGGCGACCAGGCGGACCATCTCAGGCAGCCTTCAGCTTGTTGTTCAGGTCGTACAGGTCCCTGCAGATCAGGAACCGCGCGATGTGCCCCTGCAGGTTCGGCATCCGCGCGTACTCGAAACCCTCGTCCTCGGAACGACCGATCCGGAGGATGTAGTCCTCCGCCACCTCGTAGCCGTTCTCCTCGAGGAGCAGGTGGTAGCCGGCGAGCTGGCTCCACTTCTCGTCGGCGGCCCCGTACAGGGCCTTGCACGTCTTGATGTCCACGAGCGTCGGCACCCCATCGATGCGCGCGTAGATGTCGCAGGTGCCGCCAAATCGGTGCTTCTCGCTCACGAGCTGGAGCTCGCGGCCGAGGACCTCGATCTCGTGCTCCTTCATCCAGTCCAGGAACTTGATGAGGCTCGTCTCCGCCCGGTCGTGGTCAACCGCGGAAAACTCGTCGAGGTAGCTCTGGTCCGCCTCCTCACCGGCGATCATCTCCTCGGCGAGGTAGTGCGCCAGAGTGCCCGCGTTCGCGAGGGCGTCGACGTACTTGCTCGAGTCGATCCCCTGGAGGCCCAGGTTGTTCGCCCACTTCACGAGGGCGGGCTTGTCCATGACCCCGGTGATCGTCGTGCATCCCGGTACGCGGGTGCCGTCCTTCAGCCGGTAGATCTGATGTCCGCGGTCGCTCTTTCGAGCCTTGTCTGCTGCCATGCTGTTGCTCCTTTCACCACACCTGGTCGATGGGCTCGGGGATGTCCATCTCCTGCTGCTTGGTCTCCCCGCCCACACGCTCCGCATCCGTTGCCGACTTCTTGATCTGGTCGAGCTTCTCCATGTCCCGCTCACGCTGACTCTTGGCGGGGGGCTTGCCCGCTTCCGTCGCGGGCTTGGCCTCGACAGCCGGCGACGGCTGCGTCTGCTGCGCCGGCGAGGGCTCTGCACCAGCAGCCGGCTTCTGGGTCGCCAGGACCTGCTCCTTGACCTTCACCAGCTCATCCACGCTCTTCGCCTGCTCGATGCGCTCCCGCAAGGGGACCCGCTGCTCCTCGGGCAGATTGAGCTCCTTCACGAGCGCCGTGATCTCCTTGATGACCTCCATCTGGTCTGCCGGCCGCTTCCGACCGCCGTTGTGACTTGGCGCCTGGGCCTGCTTCTGCTCGCGCGCCGGCGGCTCGTGGTCGTCGACGCTGTTGGCGTCGTCGTCGTCGTCAGCCGTCATCAGCCCGAAGGCGTTGCAGAAGGCGTACCGCTTCGCGTAGGTCAGAGCGCTAGCGACCTTCTGCGCGTCGTTCATGTAGGCCGTGGGGTCGATCGGGATCGAGAACTCGCTGATCTCGACGTGGCCACCGGCGTGGTGGGCCTCGCACATGGCGGTGACGGCCTGCGGGTCCTGTCGGCTCTTGATCGTGTAAGAGAAGCCGTACTCCTGCAGCAGCCCTTTGATCTGCTCGACGATGGTGTCGAGGGGCGCGTAGCGGTAGCGGATAGTCCTGTTGTCGCGGCCGTACACGACCTTGGTCTTGGCGATGCTCGGGCAGTTGGACTGGAACCTGGCCAGGGCCTCGAAGAAGGCCTCCCGCGCCTGCTCCGCCTTGATCTGCTGCCGCATCGCCAGCAGCTTCTCCATGGCGTCAACTGGCAGGCCCTTGCCAATGGCCTGCGCGATCAGGTTCTCTGCGCTGAACACGCGCTCGGTCGATACCTGAGTGTCACTCATGGGGTTACTCCTTGTCTTGGCGGGGTGAGGATCGGGAACAGCGTCTCGGCGCCGCCCCACCAGCGCACTGCGCGCTCGATGTGGTCGAGGGTCGCCCCCTCGAGGAGCTGCAGGATGTCGCTGTCCGCCTGGTCGAGCCGGATGGACTTGACGGTGATGTGCTCTCCGGCCTTGTCGATGGGCATGGGCCAGTCGGCCTTGATGACGAGCTTCACGTCCCTGACCGTGAGCTTCATCTCGATCGTTGCCATGGGTACTCCTTGTGAACCGATCAGCGAGACGGACGACGTCCCGCTGTCCTGCGGATCGCGACGGCGACCCGCGCGACTGCGGAAGCGGCACCCCCTTTCTCCTCCCGGTGGTTGTGATGGGTTGGGCGGACGTTCCAGTTCAGGTAGACATGGAACGGGATACGCATCTCGGGCGCGGCGTACTCGCTATCGAGGTATCTCTCGGCGGCCTGGTCGATCTCGGTGTCGGAGTACATCAGCCGGCCCTCTGGTCGATCCAGTCGAGGAGGGCGCGCTCGCTCAGGACGTAGACCCGCTCGCCGAGCCGCTTGTAGGGCAGGCGGCCAGACTGCATCTCGCGGCGGACTGTGGTCGTGGAGGTATGCAGAAACTCGGCTGCCTGGGAGATATCGAAGACCCTGGGCCGTGCGTCGGCGCCGAGGGCGGCTTCGTCAGCGGCCTTCCGCTCGAGCTCCAGGCGGGCAGCCTCGAGGGCCGGGACCAGGTGCCGCAGGATGGTGGCCGCTACGCCTGCCGCGCTCATGCCTGACCCCCCGCCTGGTCGTCTTGAGGAGTACTCGCGTGTACTGGGAGCGCGTCCTGACCCTCTTCCTGGTCCTGGGATACCTTCCGGGCTTTCCGGAGCGTCTGGAGGCGTTTCTGCTCGCCGGCCTTCCTGGCCGCATACTCCTCGATCGCCACGACGGCCAGGTTGCCGACGGTACGGCGCTGGACCTTCGCGATGGCGCGGAGGATAGAGGCGGTTTCGTCGTCGACGGTGAAGCTGAAGCGGACGCTCATGCTTGACCCCCGAATTGCAGGGGCCCTCCCGCCGGCGTAGACTGGAGATCGGTGAGTATCCCAGTCAGACGTCCGAACAGGAGGGCCCGCATGAACACAGGAAAACCGGTCAACAGTGAAGACGCTCGCCGCGAGAGCTTCGACCTGCTCACCAAGATCCTGGCCGCGAAGCCGGACTTCATCACGGCGTCGATTGATCCCGAAGAGACAGCGGAGCGATTCCTGAAGGCAGCGCGGAAGCTCGGCGCGTACATCTGGCCGGACTTCTTCAAGGCCTGACGGACTTCCAGCAGGCGCGTTTGAGGACGACCGTCAGGTAGCCTTCGACGTCCTTGATCTCTCTCACCTCGCACCCGGCGGCCTCGAGCACGTCCACGATGCGCTTGAAGTCGACCACCTGGCGGGGTGGCTCCTTGGGTGTCTTCTCCGCCAGGGGGGCACTGTTCTTGTGGCCTCTCATCGCTTTTCTCCTTCTCTCTCGTCCGGGACCGTCAGGCGCGGCGAGTGCATCCGGATCCCAGGCCGATTGATCCTGTTTTTCGCGGCCTCCTCGCGGTCGAGCGCCGCGAGGATCGCCTCGCGCACCCACGCACCCCGCTTCATCGGGCGGCCCGGACCGCAAGCCTTGTCGAGGCGACTGCGCTCGTCGCGGTCCAGGGGTACGCTCAGGGCCAGAGTCTCAACGCGATTGCGTGTTTCTTTCAGCGCCACGGCCATATAGATAGCGCGTTTGCGTATTCTTGTCAATAGGAACTTAGCGGTTCTCCGCAATTGCACTATGTTGCTGTGTGGGGAGGGGTTAGGAGTGCTCGTTGCTCAAGATGCTGGAGGTCATTCGCGAGAGTGAGTACAGCCCAGAGAAGTACGGCGCGGCCAAGCGGCTCTCCGAGAAGTCGGGGATCGCGTACAGCACCATCCGATCCTGGTTCGATCGCGAGAGCAGGCCAAACGTGGAAGAGGCCGCCAGGATCGCAGTGGCAATGGGCGTATCGCTCGACTACCTGATCACCGGCCAGGAATACTGGGCCGAGTTGCAGAACGGCAGGGTCAGGCGGCTCTGCCGGCGCCTTGGGGCGCTCTCAGACCACGACATTGAGACCATTGAGATGTTGGTCGACCGATGCTTCGCCAGGATGAACGCCAACCCAGAGAGAGGTGCCGAAGCGACCAGGGCATGAGATTCCCCATCATCGGTTCGGCGTGGTGCTCCCTTTTCCCGGATCGGGAGTACACTGAGGCTGGTGTGCGAAATCCCTGAGGCGAGGGGCACGGCCGGTGATTCGTGATAGGATGGCCAGAGGAGGCCGCCATGGTGCGCCGATCGCCACTGCTCTTTGTGCTTCCTCTCTCTTGCGTCCTGTTCTCCGCCTGCCAGCTCATCGAGCCACCACTCCAGCAGACGCACACAGTGAGCGTGTCGGTTAGCCCTCTTGCGTCAGGCTCGGTGGTACCTTCGGGCGGAACGTGGGATGACGGATCGGCGGCGACCTTCACGGCCTTCCCCGCGAACGGATATGTCTTCGACCGATGGGACGGGATAATCGGCAGCGAGAACCCAGTGACTATCGTCGTCGAGTGGGACCTCGAGATCACTGCACGCTTCGCACGGTTGTACGCCTATCGATTCAAGAACGATTCCTCTCACAGCGTCACGGTGATCCCCTGGCAGTACCAGACGTGGGAGCAGTTTGAGCTCGAACGCTTCCGGACGATCACAGTCGAGTCCACGGACGACGAGATCTCCTTTGACTACGAGCCTGTGGACCTGGTGAAGTTCACGGACAGCATCGTCGACTGGAACGCCACCGCCGGCGAAACAATCACCTTCCACAACCGAACCCTCCTCACGGTCTCGAACAGGTGCGGAAGCGATCTGCTCTTGATCGAGTGGGAGACGGAGGCGGACAGCCTCTACTTCTTTGGCAACGACGACATCTGGTGCGCGACGCTCGGTGAGCCCGTCGGCGGCATGCGCGACGGCCACTCCGACACGGAAGAAGTCAGTCCCGGGTCAGGGTACATCAGCTTCTGGTTCGCCGAGTATACGGGCCAATACAGGACATCGGACGTAGTGACCATCGAAGAGGGCGACCAGATCTACTTCACGTTCTACGGCTCCACTTACATCGAGCCGGTCTCGAACGTGGCCGTGGACGCGCGTGCGTCGCTTTCCTCGTACAGCGGGCGATGATGGGGGCAAGACTGAATGCGGGGCAACCGTGCGATTCCATTCCAGAAAACCGACGCGAAGTATTCCACGCCGGCAGACGACCGCGCCGGCCCCGGGTGTGACACGACGTGTGACAGCTACGGCAGAGACGCCGCCGCAGGACAGGCCGCTTTCGCGCCAGGCGGCGCCTGACGACCTCGCCAGGCCCCGGTTTCCGCAGGTGTCGGCGGCCATCGCCGGCATCTACTCATCGTATCTCTCCGCGGAGAGAGGAGGTGCCGAAGTGCAAGTCCACTGACATGAACCACTTGCGGCATTTCCGCCTACCATGATCGAGCGGCCGCTCAGGCCGACTGTGACATTTCTGCGACAGGGAGGAGGCGCGATGCGGTACTCGAAACCCTACACGCTACACCGCCGTGGAGAGGTCTGGTACTACCTCCTGCGAGGCGAGAAGACCAGGCATTCCACCGGCGAGAAGTCGAAACGGAAAGCCATCGACTTCATGGACCGGATCATCGGCGCACCACGCGGCGCCCGGCTTACACTGGCGGAGTTCGCGGACGGCTTCTACCGTGAAGGATCCGACTACCTCACCCGACAGCGCTCGAGGGGGAGGAGCATGGGGAAGCATTCCGCGGCTGACAGGCAGACGCACCTCGACCGGTGGATCCTCCCGTCGCTCGGCAAGACACTGCTCTCCGAGCTCACCCCGGTCACCATCGAGCGGTGGATCAGCAGGATCCAAAGGTCGAACCAGACCAGGAACCACATCCTCCTCTCCCTCCGGATGATCCTGCGCGATGCTCGTCGTTCGGGCCTCCTCTTGCACAACCCCGCTGACGACGTTGAGCCCTTCGGTCGAGTGTTCCGCCACCGCGACGCGCTCTCCCTCGAGGAGCTCGCCCTGCTGTTCCCTCCAGAAAGGGAGGAGCTCGTCCGGATCTGGGGCAGCGGCCGCCAGGCCGTCGCCTACCTGCTCATGGCCACCACCGGCATGCGACTCGGGGAGGTCTGCGGGCTACGGTGGGAGCACATACGTTTCGACATCCCCGCCGTGCTGATCGTCCAGGCCGTGAAACGCGATGGCTCCATCGGGCCGCCAAAGAACGGGAAGCCGCGCTCGGCGCTCCTGCCGGAGCGGACGGTCGAGCTCCTGACCTGGTGGAGGAGAGCCACGCGCTACCCCGACTTCGTGGTACACGGTCTCCACGGCGGACATGGGAGCACGTCGGCGTTGGCTCATGCGTGGGGCGTCGCGGCCGGGCGGGCTGGGATCTCCGTGAGCGGACGCTTCCTGGGCGCACACGCCCTTCGGCACACGTACGAGACGCGCCTGAGAGGACTCATCCCCGATGACGCCCTGCGTTACATGCTGGGCCACCAGTCGATCGCGATGACGGAGCGCTACGACCAGGCGACGCCGGAGGAGCGAGTCCTCCGCATCATCGGGCAGCGATCGGCACTCGATGGGCTATGGAATGAGAAGGACCGCGAGCGCCCCGAGTAGCACCGCGGCCGGGATCCCGGCCAGCGCGACGACGCGCCACGTCCGCGCGCTACTCTCCAGCGCCAGGATCCTCGACTCCGCCGAGCGCTTGTAGGCGGAGGAGGCCTTCGACAATGCGTCCAGATCGCTCCTCAGCGCTGCGAGCGAGCTCCTCGATGCTGCCAGCTCCGACGACAGCGTCTCCAGCGAGTCCGAGAGCTCCGCGGAGTGCTCCTGCCAGAGCTGTAGCCTCGCGTCGAGCTGCTGCGCTTTCTGCTCGGCTTGCGTCAGCTTCTGCTCGAGCTCGGCGCTCAGCAGACTCTGCTCGCTCGACTGCCGCCCGAGCTCCTGCAAGGTCAGCTGCAGCTGTCGCGACTCCTCGAGCAAACTCCCGATCAGCGCGGTCTCGCTCGGCGTCAGCGCGGGCAGTGGCCGCGGCAGAAAGAGCGCGAGCAGGACGCACGCCCAGCAGAGCCACCGCGCCCGCGCCCAGGAGAGCCCCGGCCAGGAGCGCCAGGAGGATCGGGAGCGCACGCTTCATCCCAGCTTGTCAGCCAGGCGGCCGGCGACCTCCGGAAGCTTCTGGACGATCACCACGTATCCGGCCTCGGCGAGCGTTAGGATCATGCCCGCGATGAGCACCCGCAGGAGCCACGTCTGTCCGATCGCGAGGCCCCAGGCCACGGCGACCAGCGCCAGGAGCGCGCGCCAGACCCACGTCGGCGCGTTCCGGAAGTAGCCCTTGACGTGCTGGATGGTGCCGACCGTCGCCACGACGGCGAAGCCCACCAGCGCCACGATCGAGATCTCCATCGTTCCCCTCCCCTACCCCGCTATCAGCGCGCACTTCAGCTTCCACTGCGCGTATAGCGTCACGTTGGCTGCCGGCATCGTCAGCGTAGCCCCCGGCAGGTAGTCCGTCCCCTCGCCATCCGCTTGTGTGTTCCACCCGACGAAGTCCCGGTAGGACTCCCGCGCCAGTCCCCCGGTGTTACCGAGGACGGTGACGGACTCGCCCTCGTTGTAAGGGCTCGACCCGTCGCTCGGCACACTCCCACTCGTCGCCCCGTTGTCGGCGTACACCACGGCATACGTCTCAGCCTCTCCCTGTAACGGATGCGGGTAGGTGTACGGAGTGTACGGGTAGTAGGCGTTCGCCCCTTCCGCAGAGAACGTCATGTCGTCATCGCCAGGGTCGCCAGGATATGTCGACTTGCCGCCCGTAGCCGCAGGGGCGTGCATGAAGTAGTCCCGATTCTCTTGGATGAACACAGCATCCTTTTCGGAATCCTGGAGGTCGATGGCCGTGATCGCCACGCTGTCCAGCGTGTTGTTCCAGAAGAACGAGTTGAAGATCTGATCCTTTGCCGGCCACGCTTCTCTCAGCGGCGAGAACAAAGCAGTCTGCCAGGACTCCTCATCGGACAGGACAATCTCTCCGGCAGTTGATGTGACCGATGTGAACGTGTTGTCGTGCATCAGAATCGATCCACCACGGAAATAGCAAACCCGATATGCTTTGTCGTAGGTGAAGGTGTTCTCGTAGACCTCCACCAGCGTTTGCCCCCGATAGTCCCATGCGTCCGCCGATTCTGGGTCAACAACGCCGTCGCCCCAGTTGCCATGGACATCGATCGGAGAGAAGAAGTCGCCATACGCCGAGGCATCGAATGCGTTGTACCGAATGACCGTTCTGGCCCCTTGCTGGTGGTAGATGCACTCGTTCAACCCCGATATCGCACTCCCATCGTGCGTGAACGTGTTGTCCTCAATAAAGAGTGCATGCTCCGTCCCCGTGGCAAACGTTCTCGCCCATGCACGGTTGTCATCACCAATGATCCTGATGGATAGGTTGCAGTTCAGAAAGGTGTTGTGGTCAACACACCCCTCGACCCACCCCTGAACCAGCAGGTTTTCACCACCATTGAGCAGCCGTGTGAACTTGCAGTTGTCCACCCTTACCTGAGTCAAGCAGTATGACCCATCGCCGGCGCCCGCGACCGACGCTCCCTTGCCGTCGACAAAACCGATACCCGTCAGTCGGCAAGCCTTGTCCGAACCAGGAGCGAGCGTAATGAGCCGTCTCGCCGCACCATCCGCCGTCAGCACAGTGCTTGCCGACCCGGCCCCCTGTACCGTAATCCCCTTCGCGACCGTGAGCGTTCCGGCCCACGTCTCTGCTCCTGCGGGGATCGCCAGTACATCTCCGTCAACACACGCCTCGTATGCCGTCGTTACGTCTGCGAGGGATGCACTGTCAGCGGTGTGAGTGTCACCCACTATGATCTCCTGCGCCGGATCGTAGCGGCCTTCACCGGAACCGCCCCGCCGGACTCATTGTAGGTCACCCACATCACATATTCCCACGTCCTGTCAGACGCGGCACTGTCACCGAAATCGTCCGGGAGCGTCGTTGACCCGATGTTGTAGTACCCGGAGTCTCCCGCGCCGGTTGCCATGTAGTACATCTCCAGATTGGCCGCAGTAACGAACACAATCCAGTACGGAGTGTTCGCCGCCAGCGCTACCTCAAACGTCCCGCTCGCTTCCGCAGGCCCCCCAGTAGCCTTGACGATGGTGACCGCCGCCGCCAGACGATTCGCCGGGAGGTTGTTGGCCGCGTCGTCCGAGTACAGCGCCATGTATACGTTGGCATCACCTGCCCCCAGGTTATTTACATAGCAGTGCAAAGTCACCGAGTTGCCACCAGTCGCGGGCATCGTGTACTTGGCGAAAAGGGCCAAGTTGACGTTAACCCCGAATCCAGCAGATCCGTCTGTCGTTGTATACCCAAGCGTCGCCATCCCCTACCCCCTCAGTCCTGCGACCGGCGCACACAGCACCTCCGGGTCCGGCCGCTCCCCGTAGGGCGTCAACACCCAGCCCTTGTGGATCTCCCAGTGAACATGGGGCCCGGTCGAATACCCAGCGTTGCCGACTTCTGCGATGACCTCGCCCTCCGCAACCACCGACGACCACGCCAACGTGTGCCAGATCATCGTCGGCCACCTCGTATCACTTGGCTGCTCCTGGTAGGACCACTCGTGTTCCCACGACAGCTTCCGCAGTTGCCGCATGTACGTGTGCGCGAACAGGTGCACCGTACCGCCGTGCTCCTGGAGCAGCGTCACGCCCCCGTAGATGTCGTAGGTGTACTCGCCCCATGGCAACCGTCGCTTCAAGCCATCCCGCAGATCCCACGCCCATCCCGGCCCGCCGGGAGCCCGCACCACGACAAAGCGCCAGACGTGCCCCGCGGCCGGGGCGTAGATCGGCTCGCCTACGCCGGCCGCGATGTCCACTGCGCCGTGCACATGGTCGCGCTGCGCCTCCGGCACGGACAACGGGCGCATCTCAGCCCACCGCGACGTGATCGTGCCTTGGCAGGGCCAGACGTAGCTCACACCTCACTCTCCCATGGGGAACCGAGCGGCGATCCCATCGTCGCCGCCTCCCATCACCTGGATCTCCACGCTGACTGCGATCGCTGCAGGAGCAGTGATCGTGCCGTTCCACACAGGCGCCGGCGTGACCGCCGACCATCTTGGTGTCCTATCAGAGGTGAACGCCGGGAACGCGCCCCCAGGGAACGAGCGCAGCGGGAAGGAGTTGATCGGGCCAGGTTGGCTCATGCGTTGCCCTCCTACAAGGAGATGACGACTTCCGAGCGATTGCCGCTCGCATCCACCGTCATCACCACGACAGAGTTGACCCCGCCGACCTCCTTGAACGTGAGCGTCGTGGACGCGCCTCCGGACGCCAGGCCGACCAGGATCGCGCCCATGATCCTGGTCATCTGCCGCAGGGTGTAGGTGTTCACCACCACCTCATCGAGGACCGCATCTGCCGTCGCCTCGGCGTCCAGCGGTGTCGCGCTGTCCACGTGCAGCGCGTCACTCCTCATGTAGCCGGAGTCCGTCAGCGTCGTCGGCACCCGCGCCGAGAGCCCGCTCAGGTTCTCGTCCTCGAGCTCCACCGTCCCGCCGATGACGATCATCCCGGTGATGGTGCCGCCCCAGGCGACGAACTTTCCGGACCCCGCGGCGAACGCCGCATCCGGCAGGTCGAGCCGACAGACGCCGTCCGCGACGTGGATGAAGCCGCCGTCCGAGTGCGCGGCATCCACGCTCGCCAGGGTGGCCTCGGTGATGGCGGTTTTCGTTCCGCCCTCGCGCCAGTACCACAGGTCAATCCCCGAGCTCTCGAACGTGACTGCCGTCTCTGGCGTCCCGTCCGTCGAGTCGATGACCACCACATCCACAGAGACGTCCGTGGTTCCCTTCTTGATTGGCCCTCTCATATGTCCTCCCTCGCGGCTTCTATCCTTGAGCTCACAGGCCAGCCGCCTTGAGCAGCCGGTCGAGCTTCTCGTTCACCGCCTTCATCGCCTCATCCTGGCGGGCCTGCCACTTTTGGTAGTCCTCGCAGATCGCCTCAGTGTGCGCGATGCGCCGCTCGTGATCGGTGAGCCGTTGCTGCGGCCCCACTGACGCTGACAAGCCGAAGGCACCTCCGATGACGCCGATCACCAGGCCGGCGACCCCGAGTGCCTTCACCACGTTGCCGTTACCGTTCGCCACTGGATGCCTCCGTTCTCGCCAACGCCTTCGCGAGCTCCTCGCGTAGATCAGCGCCGTCCGCCACTGCAAGCAGGATGTCGGGGAGGGCGGTCGCCAGGGTGGCGCGGCGGGCATGCCGCGTCTTTTCCGCCACATCGACGGCGGGGCTCGCGATCTCGGCTCGTCCGGCTACCACACGCACTGTCTCGCCCGGCGATAGATCGCGCTCGAGCTCGTACCAGTCTGGACCCGGCGGCTCCCGCGCCCAGCGCTTCTCAGTCTCGTGCTCGCCCCGTTGTATCCACCAGAGTTTCATCACGCCCTCACACCAGTGGCCCCAAGAAGAAGAGCACTCCGCCCGCTCCGTACAACGCATTATTCGCCGCCATCGGATGGGACCCGATAGCGCCGAAGTTCATGACCACTTGCCACGTGATGTACGGAACCCCGGAGACCCAGAAGACCGGGACGAGAGCCTGCGCGTAGACGGCATGGCCCACCGCAACTCCAGCGACGACGGCATCGCATCGCACCAGGCAAAGGTAGTTGGCTGCCGTCGGGGCGGTATTGTAGGATGTCGAGTAGACGGCGTGCGCACTGAACTCACTTCCGAGGTCAACCTTGCCGGCGGCAGCGGATAGGGAGATTCCGCAGAGTACGAGAGCGCCGCGGACGTTCGTCAGCGTTGACGGCAGGACAGACGCGAGACTCACGTTCGTGAGTGACGACGACGCAACCTTCCATGTGCTCGTATCGGTGTAGCCCACTTCGACTGACGAGATATAGGTCGATGCGTTCTTCCAGTGGACGTGCCCCCCGTAGGCCATGCCGCTCATGATGGGCGAGTTGGATATGTCGTGGATCACCGCCCCGGCGGCGTCCTTCGCGAGCAGCCCCGTGGACGGCGAGACCTCGATGCTCCGGTTCCAGTCGTCGGTCAACCCGAGCGCCCCGTCGTGCAGGCGGATACCGTAGCGGTTGATGCGCACGCTCCGGTACTTGTTCGTGACCTCGGTCGGGTCGTAGTATCGCACGCCGCCGGAGTAGTGCGTCGTCGTCTCATCCTCGGTGGACGCCTGGTAGCAGAGGTCCGCGAGGTAGCAGGCGCAGGCGTACCCCGTGACCAGGCCGCCGACGTAGAGGTAGTTCGACGCAAAGGACATCGAGGCTATCGTCCCGGCGCTGCCCGTTGCGGTCTGCTCGACCCCGTCCACGAACAGACTCAGCCCGTCGTTCGCGCAATCCCACACCACCCTGATATGCTGCCAGGCCCAGAGCGAGTTGTCCGTGAAGGCGTTCGTGGAGCGGACGACGCGGTAGTTACTGCCGTCGACCGCGGCCCACGCCTCCCACTTGTCGCTGGCCGCCTCGTAGAGCAGAGAGATCTGATTCGTCGCCGCGCCCCCGCCGAGTCGCCAGACGTACTTGTCTCCCGTGGCGTCGTAGGTGAACAGCGGCCGGACCCAGACGTCAATCGTTCCGCTCAGTGCCGGCGACAGCGGGTACCTGCAACTCCCTACCGAGCGCGAGGTCGGGGCGTAGGGCGTCGGGTAAGGCTTGAGTTGGACCTGGAGCGCCGTCGCGTAGACGTTCGCGTTGTCGTCGGCCGACCCCGTGTACACCCGCAGGCTCATCGTCGTGCCGGTGAACGCCGTGGTGATCGCCCCGACAAGTATCGCGTCCGTCCCGATGGCCTTCGCGAAAGCGAGCGTCCCGGTGGACGCGGTAGCGGTCGGCGTCGCTCCGGAGAAGTCGCAGTCTACCTGGCAGCGCAGCGTCGCCCCATCGTAGGCACGGAGCGTCGGGGCGTTCGTCGTCCCCTTCTTGACGACGGCCTGGATCGCGTGCACGTCCGTCGTGACCGTGATCTCCTGGTACTCGTAGCCGGCCGCGGCGCTGCTGTTCTGGATGAGCCACAGCTTCCGCCCTTGGAGCGTGTAACCGCTGTCCGTCGGCGCGTCGACGTTCGACTCGCTCCACGAGCTCGTGGACAGGTCCTCGGGGTCGACGACCAGGTTCGTGACGGCCGGAAAGCACCCGATGACGCCGAGACCGCTCCACTTCGACCAGTTGTTCGCGAGCTCCGTCCCGAGCTCGTCCTTGATGTAGGCCGGGCTGTACACTATCTCCTTGGTCGTCGGCTTGCGCCCCAGGCTCGAGACACAGTCCGGCTGGCTCAGGTCGAAAAGCTCGCCACCGGCCGGGACAGGGTCCAGACCGCGGATCACGGAGTTGCCAAGGGTAACCGTCTCGTTCCGGGCGACCAGGGCGTCGATCGCCGCGAGCATTCGCCTGAACTGCGGGCCGATGAGCCTGCCGGTCACCTCGAGGTCAGAGAAACGCCCGAACGTGGCCCCCTCGTCCTGGTAGCGAGACTTCGTCGGCACGCTACTTCTCCTTATCCTCGGCCGGCACTCGGCCGATGAGCTCGCGGAGGTCGACCTCCCACTCTCCGCCCTCCACGTCGTAGGCCGCGCGCACCAGGTTCTCCAGGGCCGGGACGGGCACGCCCAGGTACTCGAAGACCATGGCCGCAGCGTTGTACACGTCCTTCTCCGTCATGGTGCCGGCGGCCAGCTTCGTGAGCGCCTGGGCTACCTCCGAGACGGGCTCGAAGACGTTGATCCCCTCGTAGCCATATCCCTTCGCCCGGGTCGGCTTCAGGCCCGCGGCCTGCATCCCCTTGGCGATGGTCGGCTCGAGCACCTGGCCGAGGCCGAAGGGCGCCAGATCCGAGAGGCCGAGGAGGGCGTCCTCCATCCACTCGTCCGCGTTCTTCGGCGGCCGCTTCCGGCGGACCATGCCGATGATCAGCGCGGAGATCCCCACGGAGACGAGGATCCCGATGGCGCGCTCGAAGTGGTGCTCCTTGATCGCCTGCGGCAGATCGTAGCCGACCATGTTGAGCATCTTGTTGGACTGGTCCGTGAAGCGCAGCATGAACCGCACGAACTCACTGTTGGTCCAGTAGATGGGCGCGCGGTCCCCGGTCTCGCCGGACGGCTGCGTACGGTAGGTCGCGTCGTTCGCCGCGGCGATCGCCTGCGCCTCGTTGACCTCGCCCTTGCCGGCCTCGGCCGCGCGCTCCATGCGGTGCATCTCGGTGTCGTAGACCGCCTTCCATCCACTCAGGATGGTGAGCTTGTTCGCGAACTTCATTCCTGCGAACCCGGCCCGAATGAACTGGGCCCACGCGCGCCGCGGTCCGGAGCGGAGGCTTGCCGCGTTGGCCATCTCTGACAGGATGGGATCGATCGCGCGGGAATCGATCATCTTGCTCATGCCCGGCGACCGCTCGGTCACGAACTCCATCAGCTGCTTCGGATGGATCGTGGCCTGCACCAGGCCGGAGAGCACGTGGCCGAGGTCCGTGCGCTCGAGGTAGCGGAAGGGGCCCTCGGCCTGGATGAGCACGGTCGAGAGCTTCCAGGCGAGCTGGGCCGTGCCGAGGGATCCGTACACGAACTTCACCCACTTGTTGGCCAGGTGCGCGCCCTCGAGGGCGTCCCACAGTTGAGGCCGCGCGCGCAAGGTGATGTACTGCTGCAGGACCCGGACAGCCTCCTCCCCGTGCTTGTGGCGGAGCGCGTTCCGGAGTTCCTTTGCCGTCTCGCTCCTGCCGTTGACCAGGTAGTGCGCATCGCGCACCCACTGCTCCTTCGCGATGTATGAGGTCTGCTTCTCCACCGCCTCCTTGACCAGGCCGAGGAGGTTGGTCCGGAGCTCGGGCTGATGCTCCGGCTTGATCTCAATGCGCTTCTTGAGCATGCCCTTCTGCAGGAAGGTCTTGCCGATCGCAGAGCGCGCGTTGTTCTCCGTGCTGAGCTCCTGCGCGTAGGCCATGCCGATGTCCGTCAGGCGTTTGATGGGGAGGTAGCGGGCGACGCGCTCGGTCTCCAGGTTGTCGATCTCGAGGCGCACGCGCTCGAGCTCCGGGAACGTCTCGCTGAAGATGTCGATGATCGCATCGACCCAGTCGCGGTGCGCCTGGGGCAGAAGGCTGAGTACCTCACCGAGGCGCCCTTCGCTCCAGCGGTTGCCGTACAGGAAGGCCTCGCGCGCATGCTCATCCTGCTGCGCCCCGTAGGCGTACATCGCGTCCTCGATGTTCACCCTGGTGCCGTCGGCGAGCGTGAGCCACTTCACCATCTCCACGGGGCGCAGGTTCCCCTTCTCGTAGGCGGCGCGGATCTTCTCGTCCCAGGCTTCGGCTAGCTTGACGGCCTCGGCATCCGCGGCTTTGAACTCCTCCCAGAAGAACTTCTTGAACGGGCCTGCCGTATCGCCGACCCCGGAGGTCCCGTCCAGGGCCTCGAAGAACCGCTGCGGCGTGGCCAGGTTGACGTTGAGGACCTTCTTCCGCTTGAGCCGCGATGCCTCCCGCTCTGCCGGCTCGGAGCCGAGCTCCTGGGTCCACGCAACTTTGCCGCCGAGGGCGCCGATCATGCTGCTGCCCATGTTCTGCCGGCGGATGGACTGCGCGTTGAGCCAGGCCTTGCGCAGCGCCGTGCCCTCTTTGCGGAGCTTCTGCACCGCTTCGGCGAGCTCGTCCACCTCGTCAACCGTGAGCTCGTTGATGTCCTTGCGCAGCAGGATCCCGCCGAGGACGTCGGGCGGGACCTGGTTGGGGTGCTCGTCGGCCCACTTCTGGATCCGGTTCTTCACCCTCCGCAACGTCTCAGGGAGGGGCCTGCCGATCGTGTCCTGGATCGCACGCATCTGCTTGGCGTAGTCCCAGCGGACGAGCTGCCCCGGCGGACGCATCAACTGCTTCACCCGGCGGGCCACGTAGCGGTTGGTCTTGACGAGCGCCTTGTACCGCTCGAAGGCCTGCCCGGTCAGGACGCCCTTCCGCTTGGCCTGGGCGAGAGCCTCGCGCATGACGCCGATCTTTCCTCCGAGCTCCGCGTGCTGCTTGCGTAGAGACTCGACCTCCGCGCGCAGTCCCTTGACCTCCTCCGACTCCTGCTCCTGCTTCTTCTCGTCCTGCTCGACCGCGGCGATGAGCGGGGCATCGTCAGGATTTCCCTCCTCGTCCTCCACGGGGATCTGCTCGGCCGTCTGGTCGAAAGCCCCGTCGATGTCGTCCTCGCCGGGCTCCACATTGTAGCGGGTGGAACCCTTGTCGGACTCCGCGGCTTGGTCTATACTTGGGATGGAGGGTACGGTTGTGGCCAAGCGTCCGGATACGTTCTTCGTGGACCACGATGGCGTCCCGCTGTATGTCGAGAGGAACTCGCTCAAGGCGTTCCGGGTCCTCTCTGACAGGATCGACTCCAAGCCATACCCGGCCAGCCTCAACGCGATCTTCGCCGAGGATCCCACGATCTCCCGAACGGAAGCGTTCCAGCTCGCGTTGCGGAGAGCGTCATCCCAGGCGGCGTCATAGAGCGACCAGCTGACAGCCGATAGTTCCTTCAGGATGCCAGCAACCTTCGGAGTGGCTTCCACTTTCCCGTCGTCGATTGCCTCGCGCAGATCCCTGAGCACGCGGTAGATGACGTGCCCTGCGCCATCTTTCGCCTCCTTCATGGCCTTGACGGTTACCTGGATCTCCTGGATCGATCCGTTGGACAGCCTGATGTTGAGCAGCACGTCACGGTAGCCGTCGTCAGTCGGGTGCGAAAGCCTGTCCTTGATGCGCGGGACGCGCTCGGGTCCAAGAGCCGCCAGTTCCGCGACGATGGCCCGGACATCCTCCACCGAGCTCGCCGTGATCGTATTCCCATCTATGTCGAGGACGCGGTCGAACACCGGCGCCGCGGCGCCTTCTTCGCGGGCGTACCCGGTCGCCTTCCGCTCCGTGCGCGCGCGGTCCTTGAGCTCCTCCCTCGCGCTGACATCGGCGCCGTACTTCGAGGAGATCCCCTCGGCCAGCGTCCGAAGCTCCGCGCGCCCATCGGCCGCCAGCTGGTAGATCGTCTGCACGTCGGCCGTCGGCTGCCGGAGCGGTGCCGCCGTCTGGCGGTTGAACATCGTGCCTGTCTCTGCGACGTCGTCTGACTGGAAGAGGTCGAGACTATCCTTGCCAAGCCCGGCCCGCTTGCGGAGTTCCGTCTGCTTCTCCGCGCTCGTAGTCCAGTCCGACCAGGCCAGGATCTCGTCCTCGAGCTCCACTATCCGCTTCTGGATGGCTTCCGTGTCTCCGGCCTTGAACCCGTACCGCCGGACAACCTTGGCCTGCTCGCCTCTCGAGAGGCGCATGGCGGCCTTCAGAGCAGCGGACTCAGCGCGCAACTCGGCCTGCTTCTTGGCGGCTTCCTTCGCGAGCGCTGCCGCTGCGACCATGAAGGACTCATTGCGGCCGAAGAGATCCCCCTGCTCGGCCTCCTCGATCCCCGTAGTCTGCTGTTTCAGGATGGCGAGGTAGTTGGTGAGTTCCTGGGAAGTGAGTTCCTTGGCCTTCTGGATCCCTGCATCCTGCAGGGCCTCGTTGGTAGGAGCAGCTGCCGCTATTGCGGCGGCTTTCTCTTCTCCGATCTCACCGTTTCGGTAGAGGGCATATAGACCATCGGAGGCATACTTGCCAATTGCGAAGCCCTTGCGTCCCTTGTCGCGACTAAGAAGTCCTCGGCTGGATGCTTCTTCCTCGGAAATGGCAGAATGTTTAAAGTAGTTCGCATAGTCTCGTACGCTCCCTTGCCCGTCGCGGATGTTCGCTTCCGCGTCGAACGTCATGGCCCGTTCGGCCGTGAACCCTTCCGACTCCCGCACGATCTGCGCCGGAATCGTCTTCTCGCCAAGACGCCGCGCCAGGTCCAGACGGTGCCGGCCGGTGATGACCTCCAGTCTACCGTCGAGTCGCTCCCAGACTACGATCGGGGCCGTGCCAAGACGCTGGTAGCGCTCGGCCCGCAGGGGCTCGATCACTCCCTGGGCATTGGCGCCTTCCTTGAAGTTAGGGACCTCCTCAGAAAGCGTCAACTGGTCGAGGGGAACCTCGACGCTTGGTACCGCAGCTGGATCAATGATGGTCGGGGTTTCTGGCGGGGGCGCCTCCGCTGTCTCACCGAAGAGATCCGCCTGTACTTGCCGCTGCACCGCGGTCGGAGCAGGAACTCCCGTGGCTGCGGCAGTCGTGCTCGGTGAACTCTCGATCCCAAGGACCTCGTCCATGACCCGCTTGGTGTCCTCCGGGATCAGGTCGTCGTAGTTGCGCCGTGCGTTGCGGAGCAGATCGGCCATCTCCGTCATCAGCGGCCTGAGCTCCTCGAAGGCGGTCTCCCCGGTCTGCCAGAACTGGATCATGCCCTCGGCCCAGCGCTCCTCGCCCTCGGCGCCGGTGCCGAAGGAGCGCTCAACAATCGCCCGCTCGTCGGCGCTCAGGTGGCGACCAAACACGTGGGCGAACTCGTGGGTCAGAGCCTTGAAGTCAGTTTGCTCCACGGCATGGATGATCGCGCGCGAGTCCGCGAGGAAGTCCACTCCGGCATTCGCCTGTACACCCTGGGCCCTCGCCTTCTCGATGATCTGGCGCGACTCCTCGATGGGAGAGAAGATCCCCTCCGCAAAGGTCTCCTCCACGTACTGAGCGCTGGTCTTCCCCTCGCGCTTCGCGCGGAAGTCCACCAGGAGTGAGCTCGCGGTGACCTCCCGCTCAGATAGTTGCGGGAGGCGCTGGCGGATGATACCACGGACGGTCTCTTCCTCGGGCGCGAGGGGCACGACCTGAGAGGTCGGGCCTTGGGGTGGTGCTGGCGCCTCAGTCGCGTACTGGCCAACGACCTCGTTCAGTTCGTCACGCAGCTGCGCGAGCTGGATCATCTCCTCGGCCGCGGCGACGTCGAACTTCTCGAGCTTGCCGAAGGCCTCCTCCCGTTGCGCGAGGGCGGCATCGATCTCGGTCCCGCGGAGCTCGAGCTTGGCCAAGGGCTTGGCAACCTCGGCTGCCGGCTTGCCGGAGATCTCCGCCTGAGTCGCGATGACCTGGTCGGCCAGGCCCTGGACGAACTCGGTCTTAGCCTGCTGCGTGCGGCCGAGGATCGTCCCGGGTTGCTCGCCGGCCATGGCCTTGTGGATCACCATCTGCTGCTTGACTGTGAGGGCCTGGCGGTACTGCTGTACGCCGGCGCCCACAGAGCCGGGGGCCCCCATGACGAGCATCGCCAGAGCGGTCTGGACGTAGGTGTCTTTCAGCCTCGTGGCCACTTCCTCTCGGCTCGCGATCGGCAGGTTGGTCCCGTGCGTCTGATTCATCCACGAGGCCGCCAGGGCGTCACCGACGATGTTGACCGCTTCCTGGGCCACCTCGGTTACGGGCTCCGTGACAAGGCCCGAGACCATCGCTCCAGCTCCGGCGACCACAGCCTTGCCCATGCCCGTGGTCGCGCGCTGCGCGAGCTTGGCCAGCGCGCCTTTGACCACGACCTCCTCGCCGATCTCGCGGGCGATCTTCCCCTTCACGGCGCTGAGCAGTTGCTTGACCCCTGGGATGTTGTACAACTGCACCATCTCGAGGGCCGCGTTGACGGCGCCCACGGGCATGGACACGTTCCGGGCCACGTCCTTCGGTATCCCGGCCTGGATGAGGGTGCGGTACTGCAGGCCCCCCTCGGTCTGGAAGGAGTAGGCAGCGGATCCCATCGCCATGCCGCGGATGAACCAGGAGGCGAACACGGCCGGGAGCGCCACCTCGGCGCCGGTGAGCGCCACGGCCCCGGTGACCGCAGCGGCACCAGCGGCAGCCTTGGGGGCGGCGTACTTCCAGTTGTTCAGCATGAATGGCGCCAGATTGGCCGCGGCCTTGAAGGCCTGGACCGGCAGGCTTCGCCGTATGGTGTCCGGATCCGGGAGCTTGGCCTCGAGCTCGAGGATCTGCTGCTCGATCTCCGGACTGTCGTCGCCCATCATCTGCCGCGAGGCGAGCATGCCGATCTGAGATTGTAGGTTCGCCGTGGTCCACGAGTCGGCGATCGCGGTCCGCGCGGACTTGGCCGGCATCGTCCGACCCCAGTACTCCTCGGCCACCGCGTCGTGGTGATCGTAGACTTCAGGGAACGGGATGCCGAGGGCGTCCGCCAGGAAGGCCGAGCTCACGATCTTGTCCAGGTCCTCGTCCGGCTTTGCCGATGTCTGCAGCACGGTCTCGACGAGCTTTGTGTAGGGGAGGAGCGTGCTCTGCAGGCGGGCGATCTCCGGCTCGCGGTTGGTGTTCCAGTCCGGGAGCCTGGGCTCCTCGGCGTCTGTCTGGCGAACAGCGGCGAGTGTCGGCATGGCCGGCAGTCTGCGCAGACCGATGGCGTCTTTCGGGTCCTCCTCCTCGCCCCACCACCTCGGCAGCACGCCTTCGCTCATCGCTTGGCCGCCTTCTCTGCGGCGTCGAGCTTGTCGGTCAAGGAGCGCTGCATTATCCGTAGCCCGGTGGATCGCTCGAACCAGCCGCCGAACAGCCCACGCCGGTGTTCGTACCTGGCCAGGAGGTCCTCAGGCGGCAGCTTCAGGGCATCTTCGACCGTCGTCACCGTCGTTGTGGGCATGGCGGGCTCGGCGGTCTCGGAGGGTTCCTGCGGTCCCGCGAGGGCTCGGGCTCTGCCGAGCCGCCCGGTGATGTCGTTGTTCGTCTCGCGCTCGCCGGTGGAGCGCTTGAACCATGCACCGAGGATGCCCTTCTGCTCGTACAGAGGCAGGAGCTCGGCGACGTCCTTCTCGGTCTGGGCAAGGAGCTCCTCTTCGGCCGCGGTCCGCGCTGCTGCCTTGGCCGCCGCGCGGGCTGCCTCCGCGTTCCGTTCCGCGTAGGGCCGCTGATCCTCGAGGACCTTCCACTGCCGAGTGTTCTTGTCGTACTGCTCGAGCTTGGGAGCTGGATCCGCGTACTGGGCAGTCTTCTCATCGACGACCTGGGGGGCAAAGCGGTACAGATTTCCGCGGGTGGCGTCGCCCGGATTCGCGGGGTCCTCGTACCAGAACGTCACTTCGCCGTTACGCTGGATCGCGTAGTTCGTCGGGGTGGCTCCCACGTACTCGGCCATCCTGGTCTGCATCTGGAGCGCATGCTGGTTGATCAAGACATCGAGTTCCCCGGAGTCGTCCCGGCCTCTCCATTCCGTGAACCAGTTGTTCGCGACGTCGTTGAGAAACTGCTCGGTGGTGTCCATCACCAAGACGCGGCCGCCGAACCTCTGGTTCAGCGGAATGGATTCCGTGTACGCCTTCTCGATCCTCTTCCGCGCAGCAAACCGGGCGGCGATGTCGGGCAGATCCGCCTCGGCATAGAGTCCATTGGCGAAGCCGTCGCGAAGCTCCGCTACCAGGTCGCCGGCCTGCGCGTTGTTGAGGATCGGGATCGGCTGCTCCTTGGTCGGCTGCGTCGCCTTCCAGATGATGTCGGTGGCCGCGCGCAACTGTACGTTCACCTTGCTTCCGAGCTGATCGTGCTCGCTTTCCACGAAGCTCCTACGGATCCTCGGCTGCGCAACGCCCTTCTCGTCGACGTACTGCCCGTAGTTGTAGAGCAGGTACGTCTGCAGATCGTCCGAGCTCGGGATCCTGCCGACCGCCAGCGTCTTCATGCCGGAGTGCCCGTACTGCGGCTGGCTTGTGAGCGGCCGGCCCTGGTTGTACGCGGTCTTCAGTTGGAGGTACTCGCTCATCCGGGCCGGATCGTCGTCCTTGTCCAGGTCCGGCCCGCCCGAGCGTGTCGCGGCTGCTTCGATGGCGTTGATCCGATTCGTGAGGTAGTCGGTCCACCGCTGCATGCGGCCCTCGAGGCGGAACTGCGCCGCCGGCAGGGTGTCCCGGATCTTCCGCAGCCCCTCGACGCTGTCGATGCTCTCGTGCACCTTGGCCTCGATCGCGAGGTCGGCCTCGTCGTCGTGCAGGTCGTGCAGGCGCGCCTGTTCGCGCTGCTCCCACTCCACGCGGCTCCGCACCGTGTTCCGCGCGGCCTCGCGCTTGGCCGGGTCGAGGTCCCAGAACGACGTGTTGGCGTCCAGCCACTTGTCGGCAACGGTGGTATCCCACTTCGCCGCCTTCGCCTTCTCCACTGCGGTTCCCACTGCCCAGGAGGACTGGATCTCCGCGGTGACCTTCATCAGGTAGATCGACGCGTCGTCGGCGTAGCGCAGGCCCCGCTCCACGTCCGAGCGCAGGAGGGGCGCGATCCTCTCGACCCGCTCGTCGGGAGTGAGGGAGGTCTTTTCGGACCAGTACTTGATATTCCGGTCGCTCTCGGCGATGAGATCGTGGGTCTTGAAGGTGCCCCACAGTTGCGCGACCTGGTCGTAGTTCTGCACCCCGCGCTGCTCAAGCACCTGCAGGAGTTGCTCCTGGGCCTGCTTGTTCCGGTAGTTCTGCCGGATGAAGTCACGCTGCGTCCGGAGCAGCGCCTCATGGTCGGCGGCGAGCTCCGTCTCCTCTATCTGTCCGATGGTGAGCTGGGATCCCGCGCCGTCCTCCGCGGCCACGGTCCCCGCGGTCTCGTCGCTGCTCGCCGGCCGCGCCCAGCGCTTCTCCTTGAGCGAGCGGTTGTACGTCGAGAACGCGCGGTCCATCGCGGCGAGGCCTGAGGAGTACTGCGAGACGCGGTCCGCCTCCTGGAGGCGCGAGGAGAAGCCGCTCAGGGTCTCGCCGAGCTTGCTGAAGCCCTCGGCCCACATGCCCGTCACGTCGCTTGGGTTGATGTAGTCTGGCATGCTCGTCCCTTACCCTGCTGACAACTGGAGGCCGCCGCCGCCGCCGCCCATGGCCGATGTACTCGAGGTCGCCGGAAGAGAGGCGAGTAACGACTCCGTGGAGCTGAGAACGCCTGATGTCGCGCCGAAGGCCGCGGCCGCCACGATGGAAAACCGATTCGTGACCAGGTCCTTGCGATGCCTCTCGACGTCGGTCAAGTTTCTGCGGTACTCCGCGGTGAGGATGTCTGCCTCCTGCTGGATGTCCTCCTTGGCCTGTGTGGTCGCCAGGATCTTCGCGTCGAGCTCGGCCTGGAGCCGGCGCCGCTCGTCCGCCGCGGCGTTCTTCAGGTCCTCGATGTCCTGCTGGTAGTCGAGGTCCTCGGCTTTCAACTTGGCCTCGATGGCGGCCGCACTCTGCACCGCCTCGCGCTCGATGTCCGCGGCGCTCGCCGTGAGGTTCGCGTACGTGTGGGCCCAGTCCTGCTCGGCCCGCTCTCGTGCCTGGTCAAGCTCCATGTCCTGGAGCGCGTTCTGCGCCATGACGTCCTCGACGGACTGCTCGGCTTCGGTCCGTGCGGATACCACCTTCTGCCCGAAGCCCATGGCGCTCGCCTGGATGCCGTAGGCGGCCTGCTGCTCTTCCTCCCGCCGCGCGGCCTTCGCCTCCTCTTCCACCTGGCGGATCGCGAGCAGTGGCGAGCCGCTCTTCCGGACGTACGATCCGGCGATCCTTGCGTTGGCCTCCCCGATCTCGAGGGCCGTCTCGACGCGGACCCTCCCGGTCTTGTACTCGACCTGCTCCCCGGCGCGGTTCAGGGTCAGGATCGCCTCGTCCTTGGTCTGCGCAAGGAACTCGTCGCGCTTCGCCGTGATCTGGCCGACCTCGCGCTCCGCTTCCACGTCGCCTGCGGCAATCCGCTCCGCCAGGTTCTCGATGGTGAGCTCGCGCTTGGCCGCAGCCTGCTCCAGGTCGAGGGCGTTCCTCTCGAGCGCTGCCTTCTTGTTGGCCTCGAGGTTCGCGCGCTGGGTCTCGGCCTCCTCCGCGGACAGGAGGTGCTGCTCTTCGCGCTGTCGGATGTCCTCCTCGAGGTCGGCGACGACGTCTGCGTCCTCCGCGAGGATGCGATCCCTCTCCACCTTGAGGGCGTCGTCAGCCTGGGTGAGCTCTCGATCGCGGGAATGCTCGACAGCTATGATCTGCTGGTTCAGTCCATCGATCGCGCTCTCGAGGTCTGCCAGGAGCTCCTTGACCTTCATGTCCGCTGCCGCAGCCTTCTGGAAGGCTCCGATGAAAGCGGCGCCAAAAGACAGGAAAGCCAGAACGGCGCCGATCACGTGTCCACCTCCGGGATCAGCGCGAGGATCTGGCTACGGTACGGCTGGTCCTGGATGGCCATGACCCAGGTGTCGACGTTCCAGTCGCCCCGGAAGGGGCACTCCACGTCGCCGGTGTAGGGCCCCGTGATCGGCACAGTCTCGAGCTCCGTCGAGGTCGTGACTCGCCCGAACTTGAAGGGGTAGCAGTCGAGCACGCGCGCGAGGATCTTGGCCACCTTCCGGATCCGCATCTGCCCCGTCCCGTAGGGTCCGTCCGTGACCAGGCGCATGCTCTGCATCGTGCAGGTGAACCCAGCTCCCACCACCAGGTGGTCTCCCACGCACGCCGCCGGCGTCGTCATGGAGCCGGCCGCCACCGCGGCCGTGTAGACCGCCTCCTCGGTCGCGTTCCAGATCGTTGCCGTCGTGCCGTTGAACCGATCGAGGCCCGTGACCGTCGCGCCCGCGGTGGCCACGTCAACCCACGCGTCCAGGGGGATGGCCGTGAGGTCCTCGATCCCGTCGAAGAGCTCCACACAGTAGTACGTCCCGCGCAGCACGATCGCCCACACCGCCGAGCGCGAGGTGCCGTCGGCAACGCCCACGCTCTTGTACAGGCCCCCGCCGCCGGATTCCAGCCGGTGCCAGGCGCGCATGCCGAGCTTCTTATCGTACGCGAGCGCGCACAGGACCCCATCCGATCGGACCGCGTAGACGATGGGCCACGGGACGCCGGCGAAGGCCGACTCGACAACCGTGCCCGCGGTCGGACTGAAGAGGTGCTCGGCGTGGTAGCTCAGGTCCTCCACAGACTCCTCCGTGGCGCCCGCGGTAGGGTACTCGCGCAGCCGCGTGGCGAGGTTCTGCCAGAAGAGCATCGCAGAACCGACGAGGCATGCCGGTACGGCTGCCCCGCCGAAGTGGGTCGATGGCTGCAGCTTCTCCGGCGTGAGTGCCGTCATGTCCGGCGGCACCACGTACTCCACGCCGGCCGTGGAGATCAGCAGCACCGTGCCCGCGACGAGCTCCTGGACCACCATGCTCGTGTCGCTCGCGAGGGTGAGCTCCATTGCGGCGTCCGCGGTGACGACGTTGCGGTAGACCGTGACGGTCTCGAGCTCGGGGATGTCCGGGTCTGCCCAGTCCGCGACGTCCGTGAGTTGCTCGACGTCGTAGCGCAGCCGCTCGTAGTAGGTCATGTCGATGCCGCCGGTGGCGCACCAGTAGGACCAGTGCGCCGTCCCGTCCGTGATATCGGCTGCCGTGGTCGTGGGCCCGCCGGATCCAGCCGAGGTGCCGGCTGTGATGCAGGTGTAGAGCTTGAGCGGTGTGGCGCCGTTGCTGACGATGTCGCCGATCTCGTAGGCCGTCGAGGCCGCCCAGGACACTGCCCGGGCGTCCACGTAGATCCCGGCGCGCGAGGCCCACACGGTCTGGCTCTGGTTGGTGGATCTGCCGAACCAGAGGCGCTGTCCGTACCCCGCGATGGCCCCCGGGTAGTCTCCGGTTGCCGAGAACGGTACCGCCCCGGTGTTCCCGACAATGACCGAAGTCGCGATCGTGAACGTGCTCCCGGTCCACGTTACCTGCCGGATCGCGTAGCTCGTGTGAGAGATGAAGAGCGTGTTGCCGTCCACCGCGAAGCGGAGCTCGCGGCAGTGCGCCGCGGTCGTGTAGGGAGTCGTGAGCTCGAGGGGGGCCCCGAAGAGTGTTCCGTCGGCCTTCCAGAACCGCAGCACCAGGGCGGTGAACTCGAGCATGTAGGAGACGCCGTTCGGGAGCTTCCAGCCGTAGAGGCGCCCCTGCACGTTGTTCTTCGTGGTGGCCAGGTACTTCGATCCCGGCCGGGTGATGATCCCGCCCTGGGAGAAGGGCATCCAGTTCTCGAGGGTGAGGCAGCCCTTCGCGTAGAGCAGCAGATCGGAGCGGCCCGAGAGCTTCGGCGTGAGCTCGCCGCCCGTGAAGTCGGTGATGAGGAGCGCCGAGACGGACACTTACACATCCTCCCAGCGGACCACTTCCTCGGGAGCCTCGGCGCCCTCGGACATGGCGACCGGGCGTGCGGTGGCGTACCAGCTCGCGAACCGATCCTCGAGCTCCTTCTTCTTCGTGGTCTGGCCCGTCACGTAGTAGGCGATCTCAGCCGCGATCCGCATGGAGATCACGGTCGGTAGCAGACTGTCCCACTGGTTCGGGTCGGTCTCCTGCCTCACGTACTTCGCGATGCTCGGGTCCTGGTTGGTGTAGACCCACATGCCCTCGCGGCGGAACTGGATCCCCTGGGTGGTCTCTGCGGTGGCGGCATCGCTCGGGATCTTGAGCAGTCGCAGGCAGTCGGGGGGGAGCACGAAGAGGTAGTCGAAGGTGGTGTGGTTCTCCGGTGGGGTGCCGTAGTAGCACCAGTGCACCGTGTTGTCGGTGATGTCCGCCGTCGTCCCCGTGGGCCCTCCCGACGCGGCCGAGGTCCCCGCGGTGATGCAGACGTAGACCTTGCCCGTGTCGTTGCTCACCAGGTCGTCGACCGCGTAGGCCGTGCTCTTCACCCAGCACCAGTTGTTCGTGGTGGTGGACGCCTCCATGTACTTCCAGACGACAGTGCCATCGGTGATGGCGGCCGTCGTTCCGGTCGGACCTCCGGAGGACGCGGAGATCCCCGCGGTCGTGCACTCGTAGGTCTTGGCGGTATCGTTCGTGCACCTGTCGCCGAGCCGGTAGGCGTGGCTCGCGGTCCAGGGCGTGGCCTGGTCGTGCCACCCCTTCATCGAGGCACGCTTGATGCACGCCGGCCAGGGGAGGAGTCGGAGCACCTCGTCGCGACACACGGAGTACGCATCGATGGCCGCTGCGGGGTTCTTCGCCGTGTCGGACATGCTCGATGCCTCGGGACACCCGAGCTCGCGCAGCGCGCGGTTGACGACCTCGAGATCTGTCATGGTCTACCGCTTCTTCGAGCCGCGATAGCCCGACGCGTAGGCCGCTTGGCCCTGGCGCGCCGCCCTGCGACGCGCTCCCTTGCCGCGGTAGACCTTGCCTCGGCTACCCCATCGGTAACCGCCCTTCACCTTCCGCACCGGCATGGCTCCCCTCCCAGGAACCGGGCGGGCCCCGAAGAGCCCGCCCGTATTCACATTTCCCGAGCCGCTACGCGCTCGCGCGTATCTTGGCCGACTTGGCCGCTCGCGCGCGCTGCTCGCGGTCTGCGTCCGCCTGCTTCTCGATTTTCCTGGCCTCCTCCAGGGGGACGTCCTGCGTTGTCTTGAAGTACTTGAGCAGTCCGTTGTCCCTGAAGCGCTGCACGTCCAGCGGGTAGGTCTTGCCCTGCTCGTAGAGCATGCAGGCCGACGAGTCGTAGCAGGTCTTCACGCACACTGCATCGACGACCATGAATACCTCCTCTCAGCCCCGGTCGAGGGCTACAGTATCGGTGCCGGCGGGTTGATGACCGGGAGCATGTCCCAGGCGCCCGCGGTGAAGACGTCGGTGCCGATCGTGTAGATCGCACCGAAGTACTGGAGTAGCGTTCCCTGGCCGACCACGGGGATCACGTAGGGGATCGCCCCTACAGCCCACGCGACGATGGTCGCGTTGGCGATCACGCCGCTGTCCCACAGGACCGTGTTGGAGGTCAGGGCCTCCGCTGCCGAGGTCACCATCTGGATCCTCAGCGTGCCACCGCCGGCGGACACGATCGCCGTGTCGATCCGGAACACGTACCACAGCGGCTCGTAGAACCGCCGCCCGGCCGCGCCCCAGTCGACCACGTTGTCGGAGATGTGGGAGTCGACCGTCGTCTCGTCCTGAGCATCCGAGAGGATGCCGTTGTACTCGATGTACACAGCTTCCTCCTTTCCTTAGCTGACCACCGACTCGGTGTTGAGGATCGAGTCGTTGCGCTTGATCGGGATCCCGTTGAAGGACAGGATCGGTTTGCCTGCGGGCTGGTCGATCGTGAGGTTCACGTTCGACTTCGCCGCAGCCTGCTTCCACAGCCAGGAGCGCACGGTCCGGTTGCAGTAGAAGACCGGCCGGCCCATGTTGACGTCGGGGATGCGCTCGTAGGCGTCGATCATGGCCGCGAACAGATCGACCGTGGAGGTCGTGATCGCCGAGGTGTCGATGTTGCAGACGCGGACGCAGTAGCGCCAGTCGCGCACCGTGAGACCGAGGTCCCACTTGTAGTGGCTCCGGTAGCCCTCGTAGCGGCCGTCGGCCGCATCCAGGAGCGTGACCTGGCCCTTGTCCTCGTGCTGGAACCCGGCGACCGATCCCTTGGGGTAGATACCGTGGACGGTGTTCTCGCCCCACACGATGAGCAGCATGCTCGTCTGGTCCGACCCAGAGGCCGAACTGTAGGCGCTCACCGTGTTGTAGGTGCTCACCGTCGAGTCGGTGCCGACCGCCGCGTAGCGCGGGTTGACGCCCGTGAACCGCTCCGGGTACGTCAGCACGGAACCATAGACGCTGGTGGTCGCCATCGCCTGGTTCATGGCCTCGAGGAAGGCCCGATCCTCCGAGAGCCTCCACGCCGCGCTGTTGCCGTTCAGGTCCGCCAGGGCCTTGTCGACCTCCGCGTACGCCTCCAGCATTCCGCAGGTGTCGGTGATCTGCGACGTGATGCTCTTCGACGGCTGCACGCCGTAGTTGAGCAGACGCCAGGTCACCGTCGGGAGACCCGAGCGGATCGTGGTCTTGTGCCCCGTCTGCAGATTCCCCTCGACGATGACCATGTCCTCGAGGATGGGGTTCGTCTGCGCCAGGAGCTCGATGATCGTCCTGATCTTGTTGTCGGGGTCCAACCTGGACGCGAAGTCCGTGTAGGAGACCCCGGTAAGGGTACTCATATGGTACCCCCTTTCCAGACCTTACTTCTGGTTCGGGTACAGTACCTCCGCGGGATCCTTCGGCACCGGCTTCGTTGCCTGACCTTCGACAAACGCGTGCTCGGCGGTGTCGCGCCCGATCTTCGCGAACATGCGGATGATCCGCTTGTCGTTGCCGAGGCCTGTCCTCGTGAACAGGTCGGCAATGTCTGGCGTGAAGTACCGCTGCACACCGCGCTGCATGTAGCCCATCTCCAGGTCGTAGTTTCCCCGGAGCTCCGCCCGCAACTCCGCGTCCGTCTGCTCGAGGGTGGCCTTGATGGTCTTCGCGGCCGTCTCGGCCTCGGTCAACCTCTGCATCTGGTGCCATCGGTGCATCTGGGCGGCCTGCTCCTGAGTGAGTCCCGCCTTGTGAGCGAGTTCGCGCAGGCTGGCTTCCATCGCTGCCGGATACTCGAATCCCGCTGGGGCCTTCGCCTTGTCCAGCTTGTAGTCCGTGGGTTTGTCGGGCACGCCAGCCGCCTTGCGGTAGGCCGCCCTCTCCTCCTCGGTCGCATCCTTTCCCGGTAGACGCACAGACTCGCCCAGCTTCCTCTCTGCCTCGAGGTACGCCTTCCCAAGCTCGCCAAGGTTGGCGTAGCGGTGCAGGCGCTCGTTGGCCTTCAGGTCGTCGGGGAGCTGCGCCACCCATGCGGGAGGCGTCTTCGGAGCGCCACCTTCCGCCAACGGCGGTGTGGTGACCTCGGCAGTCGGCGCCTTCCCGGTGAGGATGCTGCCTCCCTGTCCCGGTGCTTCTGCGGCCGGCGAGGTGCCCGGGGTCTCCGGATTCGCCGCCTGATTCTCTGCCATTACGGCCCTGCCCTTTCCGCGATCTGCTCGACGAGCAGCTCGCTCTGTCGCTTCTTGCCCAAAGGATCCCCGTCAAAGAGGCGGAGGATCTCGATGGCCACGTTGTGGCGGACGCGGCCCTCTTCGCTGCTGATGGTCTCCAGGAGTTGCAGCTTGGCGAACAGCACGCCCATGACGATCTGCCCGTCAGCGCTGGCGGCCACCCTACGAAAAGCCTCGTCAATGCGCTGCTGTACCTCCTTGGGAGTCAGACCTTCCAGTTCCTTGCGCATCGGCTTCCCGTCTCCTCTACAGAAGACCCGCGAGCGGGTTGCCCCACCCGCGGGTCTCGCCTGTTTACATGCCGGCAGGCAGCGGCAGTTCCGCGAACACGATGCTCACGACGTAGGTCGAGGACGAGGCCACGACGCCCACGACGGCGATCGCGGTCGCC
>Ga0265297_10001880_pt1 | contig 45801 bp, 52 predicted proteins | sample Munlanlwell13791_FD_192502 | JGI IMG/M metagenome (GOLD analysis project Ga0265297, IMG submission 192502) | Leachate microbial communities from a municipal landfill in Southern Ontario, Canada - Leachate well 137-91 | ecosystem: Engineered > Solid waste > Landfill > Unclassified | place...
CGAATTTCTCCTCGTAAATGAAAAAAGGGACATCGCTGCCGACTTTTCCGGCCAGCTTGGCCAATTCATCACGGGAAAGCCTTAAACCCCATAGCCTGTTCAACCCCAAAAGCACTGCCGCGGCATTACCTGAACCTCCCCCCAAACCGGCAGCCACAGGAATGCGCTTTTTTATCGCTATATCCAGGCCCTGTTTTAAGTTAAATCTCTGCTGCAAAAGCTTCGCGCTGCGCACGCAGACATTATGCTCATCAAGCGGGACGAGCGCATTGTCGCATCTGATTTTTATCAGGTTGTCTTTAGCGCGCGTCTTAAGGTTTATCTGGTCGGTAAGGCTGATACGGGCGAATAAGGTCTTGAGGTTATGAAAACCATCTTTACGCTTATTCACGACTTCTAAATAAAGGTTTACTTTGGAAAATGATTGAACAGTTAGTGAGGAGACTGCAGCAGCCATGGATTCCTACGACTTTCAGGAGATACCCGATAACACCGTATTCTCTATATCCAAACTGGTAAGGTTGTATTCTTTGAGAAGCTGCGCCGGATCACCGGACTGGCCGAACCGTGCACGTATCCCCAGGCGCATTACTTTCACAGGCGTATCCCGGGAGACTACTTCATCAATAGCGCTGGCTAAACCGCCGACAACGCTGTGCTCTTCGCAGACAACAAAAAACTTTGTTTCTTTAGCGGCCTTCAGGATGGCTTCTGTGTCCAGGGGCCGGATAGTGTGTATATTGATAAGGCGCGCGCTAATGCCCTTGGCGCTTAAATTCTTCACCGCAAGAAGCGCCTCATTGGCCAGCACGCCACAGGTAAAAATAGTCACCTGGCTGCCCTCAGCAAGGACCTGCGCTTTGCCAAAAGTAAAAACGGGCTTCTCTATGGTAGGCACTTTAGAACGGCCCAGGCGCACGTAAAACGGCCCGCTGATAGAAGCGGCGACGGAAATCGCCTCGGCAGTCTGCGGACCATCGCAGGGAACAATAATATTCATCCTGGGCAAAACGCGCATCAACGCGATATCCTCTAACGCCTGGTGGCTTGCCCCGTCCGGCCCGACAGTAAGCCCGGCGTGGGTAGCGACGATCTTAACATCAAAATTATTATAACTTATGGAGTTTTTTACCTGATCCCATGCCCTGCCGGAAGCGAATACCGCGAAGGTGGAAACAAAAACTGTTTTCCCGCAGGAAGCTAACCCTGCGGCGGTAGCCATCATATTTTGTTCGGCCACCCCGAAATTAAAGAAACGCTCCGGGAACTCCCTGGCAAAAAGGCAGGTTTTCGTGGAACTGGAAAGGTCGGCGTCTAAAACAACGATGTTCTTATTCTCTTTGCCTAGGCGCACTAACGTTTCGCCGTAAATATCGCGCTGGAACAACTGTTCGCTCATTATGCTAATTCCTTTAAAGCTTTTTCTGCTTCTTCTTTGGTAGGCGCGCGGCCATGGAAACCCACAACGCCCTCCATAAACGACACGCCCTTGCCTTTAACGGTGCGGGCGATAATTATTGTCGGCTTGCCTTTAACGGTTTTGGCCTGCTCGTAAGCCGAAAGTATCTGCTGCATGGAGTGGCCATCAATATCAATGACATGCCAGCCAAAAGCAGACCATTTCGCAGCTAACGGTTCAAGCCCCATCACATCTTCGCATCTGCCGTCAATCTGGCAACCGTTATAATCCAGGATAGCGCAGATGTTGTCGCAGGCAAAATGCCCGGCGGCCATAGCCGCTTCCCAGATGTTGCCTTCCTGCGATTCACCGTCGCCGATCAGAACATAGACCCGGTAAGATTTCTTATCCATCCTGGCAGCCAGGCTCATGCCTAAACCCACGGATAACCCCTGGCCTAAAGAACCGGAAGCAGATTCCACTCCGGGAGTCCGGCGGTCAGGATGCCCCTGTAAAAGCGAGCCGAATTTACGCAAAGTCATCAGCTCTTTCTTCTCAAAATATCCTCTTTCAGCCAAGACCGCGTACCAAAGAGGGCAAGCGTGGCCCTTGGACATATGGAACCTGTCGCGATCCGGCCATTGCGGATTACGCGGGTCGTGGCGCAAAACATTAAAATACAAAGCTGTCACCAGGTCTGCGGCAGACAAGCTTCCTCCAGGATGCCCGGAACCTGCTTCAGCGAGCATCTGGATGATCAGCCTGCGCACCTGGCGGGCTTTATCGTTTAATTCCTGGATGGATAACGGATTATTTTCCATTAAGTTTTTCTAATTTGCTTTTTATCATTACCTGGGACGGATCAAGCGCCAACGCATGCTCCCAGTTTAACCTTGCCTTAAGCGTATCGCCTGTCTTTAGATAAAGGTCGCCTAAATGGTCAAAGATGACCGGGTCTTCAAGAAGTAAAGAAGCCCTCTCTAACTCCTCCTGGGCTTCTTTAAACCTTCCTTTTTTAAAATAAAACCACCCCAGGCTGTCCATATAGGCGGGGTTATCCGGGTCAAGCTCAAGCGCCTTTTTGATCAGCTTGCCGGCTGCCGCGATATTTTTGCCCTCTTCCAGGTAAGCATAACCCAGGAAATTCAAAGCTTCGTGGTAATCCGGTTTTAATCTTAAAGCCGCCTTAAGATCCTTTTCCGCGGCAGGCAAGTCCTTTAATTCATAGTTGACGCTGCCTGAATAAAAATATGCCTCCGGGTCTTTCGGGTTTAAGCCAATAAGCAGCTTATAAACACCTTTAGCCTGGATAAGCTTATTTTGCCGGACGTAAACAGCGCCCAACCCCTTATAAAGATCGGTATTCTCCGGCTGAAGGACAGAGGCGTTCTTCAAAGCAGCCTCATATTCAACCAAAGCCGGCCCTTCCTGCTTTTGCACAGAATATAGCAAGGAAAGTAAAACATGCGGCTGGACAATAGTAGGATCAAGCGCAATCACCAGCTTAAGCTCTTTTATCGCCGCCTCAATTTCGTTCTTCTTGATATAGCTTGAGGCCAGCTTAAGCCGCAGTTCCGTATTTTGCGTTTCAGATTGAATTGCTTTCTGGTATTCCTGGATGGCCTGGTCAAAATCTTCCAGGTCCTCGTAGAGGACGCCCATAATATAATGGCTTAAACTCCGGGCGGCAACCTTATCCCATGCTTCTGCGGCTGTAAAATGCGCCGGCAGGAGGCTGAAAATAACCGCAACCAAAAAGCGCTTAAAATTCAGAAACATTTTTTTAAGAAGAGCTGCCTGTTAACCCCAGGCTCTCTTCTTCAAGTGGCGAAGTTTCCGGCGCATTTTCTTGCGTTTATGCGTCTTGATCTTCTGCCTCTTTCTTTTTTTTCCACAAGGCATGCTTGCTCCTTTAATAAATCACTTTATTCAACGGGTATTCAATGATCCCCTGGGCGCCGCTCTTCTTAAGCTCCGGGATAAGCACCCGCACCACCTTTTCATCAATGATCGTTTCAATGGCGAACCATCCATCGTCGGATAAGCCGGAGATCGTCGGTTTTTTTAAAGCGGGGAGTTTAGCAATCACTTTTTTCAGGTCGGTTTTTCTGACATTCATCTTTAAGCCGACCTTCTCTTCAGCGGAGATCGCCCCTTTTAAAAGGATAACAATCTCTTCCATCTTCTCCTTCTTCCAGCTGTCCTTATAGGCCTTCTTATTGGCGACAAACTGCGTGATCGATTCACAAAGCGTGGCGATCTCAACCAGTTTATTCGCCCTTAATGAGCTGCCCGTTTCGGTAAGTTCAACAATAGCGTCCACAAGCCCGGCGCTGACCTTGACCTCCGTAGCGCCCCAGCTGAATTCTATCTCCACATCCACCTTATTTTTCTTGAAATATTCCCTGGTGACATTGACTAACTCGGTGGCAATGCGCTTGCCGGCAAGGTCTTTTACTTTCTTAATGCCGGAATTCTGCGGGACAGCCAAAACCCAGCGCACCTTGTTCAGGCTTTGCTTGGAATAACTCAAATCCGTGACTCTGACAACATCGGAGTTGTTCTCTAAAATCCAGTCATTGCCGGTGATCCCGCAATCCAAAGCGCCATCCTGCACGTAGCGGGACATCTCCTGCGCGCGCAAGAGGACCACCTGGATCTGGGGGTCATCTATAGACGGGAAATAAGAGCGGGAATTCGGCAGAGTAACATTAAAACCCGCTTTCTTCAGCATCTTGAATGTGGATTCCTGCAGGCTGCCTTTAGGCAACCCTAATTTTAATACTTTGGCATTATCGCTCATATTCTTTCCTTATGATAATTAGAATGGAAATCAGGTTTTTATTATATCCGGATATAAAACTTTTGTAAAGCAAAAATATTCGGGTCAGCCTAAATGGATATCCAGGGTATTTGGCTTGGACTTCGGCAGGTTAAGGACGACCTCGCGGGTAAAAACCGCCCGCGCTGCCTGGGGGACAGGCAAAAGTTGAGAATTCAATATAACCTTCGTGAGCTTATATTTACCGAATGCAAGCCGACGGGGATTAAAAAAATTCACGCAGATCCTCCTGCCGGCAAAAACACGCTGGATGCTTATTTTAGAAGAACGCTCAAACTGCTCCGCGGATAATTTAGGTTCGATGACCAGGTCGCCGTCCTCACCCTTTATGCCGAACGCTTCGGTAAGCAGCGTAAGCACGAACCAGCTGGCTGAACCGGTAAGGTAAGCGTACATACCCCGGCCGTCCAGGTCAAAGTATTCAGGAAGGCAGGGGTAAACCTTGCTCGTCTTAGTGTGGGAAGCCATTTTGTAAAGCGAATCCAATATGCGCCAGGCGCTTTCTGTAAAAGATTTCTTGTATAGCGCGTAAGCGAACATCACGACCATATGGCTGAACACCGCCCCGTTCTCTTTCTCCCCGTAAGCAAAAGAAAACGCCCTTCCTAAATCACGTTGCTCTGCGCCAAAATCCGTGTTTAAGCGTATGCCTCCTGCCCGGCTATCCAGAAGATATTTTCTTACGCTATTTAAGATCTCCGCAGATTGTTTTTGGGTAGCTACGCCGGAAAGGATAGCAAACACCTGGGAGGTCAAGGTCATTCGCGTTATGCCCCTGGTTTTACCTTCCAGCCGCTTCTTACGGTTATCGTAATAACCATTGAAAAATCCTTCCTTAAGCCATTCAGTCTTACGGATATGCTCCTTCATCCATAAAGATTTTGCCTTGAGGTTGCGCGCCAAAACAGTTACGCTGACAGAAGCCTGTTCGCCGGAAATGGCAAAGCAGGCCTTGGAAAAATAACGCTTAAGCAATTTTTGTTTTGCTGCGGGAGCGCTGAAACCTGTCGCATTAAGCAAGATGCGGATTTCGCGGGCAAGCAAGACATCTTTCCTGCCTGTTCTTAAGAGAAGTTGCGCTAAAAGTTCCAGGTTATGCGCGTACATCGCGCTGAAAGCCACGCTTTCGCCGTTTTGAGCAGCCATATCCAGCCCGTCGTTCCAGTCTGCGCCTTCCAAGCGGACATGATTATGGCTGCCGACATTAAAAAACTGCACCAGATTTTCTACGAGCAGGTGTTCAAATACAGAACCCCGGTAGACCTTGCCGGATACGGTTTTAAGCTGGTTGCCGCAGGCGCTGTTCCAAAGCCGGTCAATGCCCTGCGCGCGGTTAATCTCATGATTGCGAAAGTACGCCGCTTTTTCAAAGAGAATGCCGGTATCCCCTGTTTCGTTGATATAAAGGTCCAGGGTCAACAGCGGCCAGACCCCATGGTCCATCCATACACGGCTTAAATTATTACGGTCAGCAATAAACCTGTTGCTTTTCGAACACTCTTTACAGATGATCGTGGCGTTTGAACCGTCAATCTTTACGCCGCAGAAATTATCCACCAGGGTTTGGCGGATCGGCCCCGGGTCATTCAAAATAAGGCTTAAAGAATCTTGCCATAGGTCGCGCCATCCTCGGCCGCCTTTGCCATAATCAAAATCAGGCAAAAATGAACAACCGAATATCCTCCTTAGAACCGGCTGAATATTTACCCAGGAGAACCAATTGTTAAAATCGCTCTCCGGGGTATCCAGGGTTATTTTCTTGCTCTGGCTGATCCAATATTTTTTGGTCTCCTCAAAAGAAAATTGGACTTTTGAAAACGAAGCAAACCTCTTCTTTAAGGCCGCCAGGTCCGGCGAGCCTTCTTTAATGCCCATGACAATTATATAAGTAACCGACTTTCCCGGAGCCAAAGTGACATCGGCAAAACGCAAAGCAGCCATAGGTTCTTTACCCTGGACAGAACCGCGGCAGGGGATTTTGTTTTCTAAGACCGTTTCCGGCGCCTCCAGGTCGCCTGAATCGCCGCAAAAACTTTCCAAAGTAGGGTAAATATACCGCGGCGAACAACCGGCCTGGTCCCAACCCAGGACAAAATAACTTGTTTTATTCGGTTTGTGGCCGGATTCATCGAACAAAAGAGTAGGTTTTACCAGGACGCCGGATTTATCAATTTTTACGCGGGTTAATAAAGAACTCACATGCCGGTGATCGCGCAGGGAACCTGCGCCCCGCGCATAAAGAGGTATTGCCGCATAAGGAGTAAAAGACACCCTCTGCCGGGAGATATTGGTCAGCTCAACCTGCATCAGTTCAACAGCGTCTTTGCCTACAGGCACAAATGAGAGTATCTCTGACCTTAAACCTACAGAATTATTGCTTCTTTCTACGCGCTGCCAAAGAAGCCCAGCCTCAAGGGTGAATTTATCAGCGCGGATCTGTTTGATATCTTTAGAAACGCCGCTGGCTGACCAGATTTTGTTTTTATTGATATGTACCCAGAAATTACGCGAATATTTTTCCTCTGAAAGGTCTATGCGGGTTGCTGGAGGCATAAGGAAAGAATCCTGGCCGGTTTTGATATCGCCGTGCAGATCCGGCGTAATCGCAGAGGCCAACGCTTCATTACAAAGCGGCAGATACAAACTGTTAAATTTATACGCGTTGTCCGAGCGGAAACTTCCGCAATCATCCGTAAAATGATAGAGAGTATTTTCCATAGGATTTTAAGTTAGCATAGAGGAATGCCTTTTTCAAGGGATTTTAGGGAAATCCCCGCCAAATGCATAAAACCCGCTTGAGCACTGAACAAAGCGGGTTTTATGGTTAGCGAAGACAGGCTGTCGGATAAAGGCTATTTCTTTATCGCCCCATGCACATCCTCATATTTCTTCATTAATTTCACGATATTGTTGTTGACCCTGCGCAGGTTGAGTGAAATATCCACAAGAAAAACAAAAATAAAAACCAGGATCATTGCCAATGTCACCATCGCTACCTCCTTTTTGGATTAACCAGTTACCCCCGGAAATAAGGCGTTTCAAAAAACCGGGAGTTCAACACTTCTATAAAACAGCCTTCTTTGGCCGTCCTTCTTATCGCAAAACACAAAGCTACCGCGCACATGGGAAAGACTTTGCATAATATTTTAGCCAGGCCCAGCGGAAAAGGATAAAACCCGCTGCCTCTTGCCGTAAGGACCTCAAAGTAACCGTCGGCCTGGATAAACCTTTCAAAAGAAGGCCGCATAATCCCACGCACATGCGGCCCAAGCAGCTCCAATGAACCGGGGGGCTGGCCAAACAGGAATCGTATCCGGTTATGCCAGGAGGCGATATTCGGCACAGCCACGATCAAAAGCCCGCCCTTTTTCAGCACGCGGGAAACCTCCGAAAAAACCCAGAATATCTCCTTAGTGTGCTCAATGATCTGATTAGCGATAACTACATCAAAATACCCGTCCGGAGAAGGGATGGCCGCGGCCTCTAAATTAATATTGTAAGCGGTGATCCCCTCTGAAGAAATTTTCTGGCAATGCGGCGCGAAAGAATCAACTCCGTATAAAGAGATGCCCTCTGTCGGCCAATGCTTACGGATATTCTGCAGGTCCTTGCCCTGGCCGCAACCTAAATCCAGGATCTTCAGGTTTGGCGAAGGCGTATGAAGAACAGCAAACCTGTCCAAAAGTTCAATGATCAAACTCCTGCAATACTCCTGTTCATCAGGATGAGAATAGATGGTTTTAAAAAACCTGGATATTGATCTGGGCAGCATCTTTTAAACCATCCGCAATCTACTTTGGCCTTAACTGGAAAGTAACTGGTAATAATTATTGATAGCGTTTAATGACCTGACAAAAACAACACCCAAAAGGTAGCTTAAAACAATCACCGCCGCGCTTGAGATGATCTTTACCTTTTTGCTGAAATTAGGATTGGCCCAGAGCAAAGGCAGGACAAACGGTCCGACGCATAAAAAAAAGATGACCAGAGCGGAAATACTGAAATACCATTTATCTTTGCGCAGCCCCATCCTTGACCTCTTGCTTTACCGCCTGAAGCGGGCATCTCAACGCACTAACTCCGATATCTTCTTTTCAATTAATTTCTTATGCTTCTGTTCCTCGGTAACAAGCAAAGAAAGCAGCTCTTTGAGCTGGGGATGGCCGATAAGCATATCCTGGTACATCCCGATCGCCTCTTCCTCCTTGCTCAAAGCCAGCCTAAGCACTTCCATATCGATCATGCCTGCCCCCTTATGTTTTAGGACCGTTTTTTTAGAACTTTAACAAGGCAACATCCCAATCCCGGCTGTTAAACTGTTTGTAGAACTCCTCATTATTAGCATTAAGCCATTCATTGAATGCTTTCAGATCAGAGAACTTCTTATCGGGCTTGCCGTCGTAGTCGGTATCCGCCTCGGCAGAAACGAACTTTCCATTCTTGGCGTGCACGGTTATATCGGCCTTGCCGTCGTAGTTGGTATCCGCCTCGATCTTGCCAACGTATTCGCCATCCTTATGATAAGTGATATCCGGCTTGCCGTCCTTGTTCACATCCGTTGACCGGGTTACCGGCCCTTTTGAGGCGCAAGGTGTTTGCGCGTAAACATTTGCGCAAAATAATACCAAGAAAAATATAATGATTACGTTAATCTTATTCATCACCCCTCCTTTTAAGTCTAATTATACACTAATTAAGTTTAATTATACACTAACCACGTATGGAAAACAATAAAAAACCCGCTTAAAATTTAAGCGGGTTTTCTCATGGTTGCGGGGATTCCCTGCCTGCCGTCAGGCAGGGACTTGAGCGCTTCCAGAATTAATTGCGGGGGACTGATTTGAACAGTCGACCTCAAGGTTATGAGCCTTGCGAGCTACCAGGCTGCTCCACCCCGCGAAATCTAATCTCAAAGAAATACTTCAGTTGTTTTCTAATGAATCTATGACCGGAACCGCTTTTTAGAAATATCTCCCTACCTTCTGCATCACGTTTATCTAAATATGCTTCGTAATAAATTAACTCTAACGGTCTTCTGCGCTTTGTCGCTTTAACACTACCACTGCAATGTTTTTCGAAGCGGCTATGAACATCTTCTGAAAAACCGATATATAGCTTATTGTCCTTCTTACTTAAAAGAATGTAGACAAAATACATTATAGTCTACCACCACGTAAAATGGCCTTCGGCCATTACGTGGTTGCCCCGTGGACGCGCTTCGCGCGTCTTTACGGGGCAGGCTGCTCCACCCCGCGAAATCAAATTTACCTTTGATGCTCCGAGATTATCTTTACGGGTATCTCGCCTTTTCTGACCACGCCCATTTTTTCCCGGGCGATCTTTTCCTGGTAAACCGGGTCGCTCTCGGCGCGTTTAAGCTCTTCCTGCAAAAGAAAATTCTCTACTGTGATCTTCTTGAATTTATCCTCTAAGTCCCTGTTCTTATCCCTTAATTCCTGCAGTTTAGTGTACCCCGGCAGGAATAAGACCAAAAACAGAACAGCGATCCCAAAAAGCCAGAATGCTTTTTTTAACGAGGAGAACATTTATTTTTTCCAGGTTGTCCCCGCGTAAAACGCCTTATTTTTAAGTTCTTCCTCTATCCTTAAAAGTTCGTTATATTTACAGATCCTGTCTGTCCTGGAAAGTGAGCCCGTCTTGATCTGCCCGACGCCAGTAGCCACTGCCAGGTGGGCGATAGTCGTATCTTCCGTCTCGCCGGAACGATGCGAAATGACCGCCTTGTATTTATTCCTTTTGGCGATAGCGATGGCTTCTAGAGTCTCGGAGAGCGAACCGATCTGGTTTACTTTTATCAGTATAGCATTGCCGATCTTTTCCGCAATCCCTTTTTTGAATATCTTCGGGTTAGTCACAAAAATATCGTCGCCAACCAGCTGCATCGCGCCGCCTAATTTTTGCGTCATCAGCTGCCAGCCTGCCCAATCATGTTCAGCTAATCCGTCTTCAATGGAAAGGATGGGATATTTCTCCAGCCATTTCCCGTAAATCGCGGTCAAATCCTCTGCGCTCTTCTGGGTATTCTCAAAAGTATACCTGCCATCTTTATAAAATGAACTGGCCGCGCAATCAAGTGCCAGCGATACATCCTTACCCGGGAGGTAACCGGCTTTTCTGATTGCCTCAATGATCAGGGTTAAGGCTTCTTCATTGGAGCTAAGATTAGGCGCAAAACCGCCCTCATCACCTACGGATGTAGAAAGCTTTTTAGACTTAAGCAGCGATTTAAGGTTATGGAATACTTCGGTAGCCATGCGCAGCGCTTCCGAAAAACTCTTGCCCCCTATGGGCATGATCATGAACTCCTGGATATCCAGGTTATTGTCAGCGTGCATGCCGCCGTTTAATATATTCATCAAAGGGACGGGCAGGATGTTGGCCTTCTCTCCCCCTAAGAACCTGTAAAGCGGTTGTTTCTTGGCCAAAGCCGCAGCTTTCGCAACAGCCATAGATACGCCAAGTATGGCATTGGCGCCAAGATTGGATTTGAACTCTGTGCCATCCAGCTTGATCATCAACTTATCTATTTTCTCAAAATCAGCGGATAAACCTTTGATCGCGGTGTTAATCACCGTATTCACATTGGCCACGGCTTTTAATACGCCTTTGCCCATATAACGCTGTTTATCGCCGTCTCTTAGCTCCAGGGCTTCATTATCTCCGGTGGAAGCGCCTGATGGAACTGCCGCGCGCCCTAAAATACCGTTGGTCAAAAGGCAATCCACCTCGACAGTAGGGTTACCGCGTGAATCCAGTATTTCTCGTGCTGTGACTTTCTTGATCTTTGCCATTTTATCTTCTTTCTGCCTGCATCTTCCTTAAGGCTTATGAAATAAGTTTGGGAAATTTATTAACTTCATAATTATACACATAAAATAACCTAAGTCAAGGAAACTGTTTCCAACCCAAAGGAGAAACTGTTTTCCTCACAAAATGGAAACAGTTTCCGGTGGCAGTTTCCGGTGGAAAAAGATAATGTTTGACTTGCCTTTTAGGATATGCTATTTTTTATGTAACCTTAAAGCATAAAAGAGGTAAACGATGAATTGGAAGAAATTCAGGTTCTACATAAAGCTCCATTGGTTAAAAGCGCTGCTTACTCTGGTGTTAGGCGGCTTAGGCATATCTTTAATATTCTTCATCATCATCGGCCTGCGCGCCTGGAATGAATCAGAATCTTACCTGCGCCAATCACAGCTGGCCATGGTGCCGCTGCAGCTATACCTGCAGATCATTATGGCGATCATCTTCGGCTTTGTGTATACCTTCCTTATGTACTGGCTTTATTTTAAGCGCGGCGCCCAGTCCTTTGCCCAGGCCCAAAAGAAATCCGTTGCTGGAAAAGAAATAGGCATTACCTGGAATGATGTCATCGGTATGGATGAAGCTAAAGAAGAGGCGCTGGAAGTTGTCAAACTGATCACTGACCGCGCCAGCCTCCAGCGCATCGGAGGAAAGATCTTAAGGGGCATCCTGATGCTCGGGCCGCCGGGATGCGGAAAAACTTACCTGGCCAAAGCCATTGCCACAGAAGCAAAACTTCCTTTTATCTCCATGTCCGGCTCTGAATTCGTCGAGATGTTCGTCGGCGTAGGCGCCGGCCGCGTGCGCAGTTTGTTCAAAAAAGCCCAGCAGCTTGCCGAGCTTGAAGGCGGCTGCATCATCTTTATTGACGAGATCGACGCTATCGGGGCGCAGCGCTCCATGGACCGCGGTTTCGGCGGTACAACAGAACACAATACGACGCTTAACCAGTTGCTCGTGGAGATGGACGGATTAAAGGACAAAGACCACAATATCGTGCTCATCGGCGCGACCAACGCGCCGGATATGTATTTAGACCAGGCGCTCTTAAGGCCGGGAAGATTTGACCGCAAGATCATCGTGGATATGCCTAACCTGGAAGACCGGCAGAAACTTTTCGCTTATTACCTTAAAACCGTAAAATACGACCCGGCGGATATAAAAATAGACCGCTTGGCCAGGATTACCGTTGGCCAAAGCCCGGCGGATATCGCCAATATCGTACGCGAGGCGGCGCTGATCACCGTGCGTAACCAGCATGAATCTATCTCGATGAAGGAGATTGATGAAGCCAGGGAAAGGATCGCTTTAGGGATAAAACGCAGGATCAAATTAAGCGATAAGGAAAAATGGCAGACCGCCTATCACGAAGCAGGCCATGCCATTACCACTTACCTTCTGGCTCCCACTCAAGATGTCTTCAAGATCACGATCACCCCGCGCGGGCCGACTGGCGGGGCGACCTGGACCCCGGAAAGAGAAGATACTTTCATTAAGGATTCAAATAAAATGCTCAGCCAGATCAAAATATGCCTGGGCTCATACGCGGCGGAAAAGATCAAATATAACGCCACGACCAACGGCGTATTCGGCGATTTCTCCACGGCCATGCATTACGCCCACCAGATGGTCTGGAACGTAGGCATGGGTAAATCCGGCCTGCTGGGAAACTGGGAGATACTAAGGAATGTCTCCGAAGAGATCAAGGCCAGGCTGGATACGGATGTTCAGGATATCTTAAAAACCTGTTTGGAAGAAGTAACTGCTTTGCTTAAAAAAGAAGAAGCTTTATTAGACCGGCTGGCCAAAGAGCTGGTGGAGAAAAACGAGCTTAACTATGATGAAATCGAGGCTATCTTTAAAGAGTTTGGCAAGAACCGGCCTTAAACTTTTCATCATTGCCTGTATCAGCTGCGGCTGCAACGCCAGCACCAAACCCTCCTTCTTAAAAGAAGAAGCCCCCCAGGCGATCCAGGAGATCTGCAAAAACGAATACAAACTGGATGTAAAAGCTAGGCTTGTCGGCCAGACCCTATGGATCTACCTGCCCTTAAAGAACCTGCTCTCCCGCCCGGATAAACCGGAAAAGTATACTGAACGTTTCATCGTTGAGAAAACCAACATCATTTTCAGGGATAAGCGGATCAAGGCAGATTACCTGATCAGGCCTATCCCGGAAAAAGAAAGCCTGCAGGATATGTCTATTGATAAACAGGCGGCAGAAAGCATTTTTAATATCCTTCAGGTGGCCCGGCGCGTACTTTTTAGCATTGACCAGGCGCACGATAAAGCACCGCTCTTCTTCTGTATCGTAGTCGCGGATATCAAGAACGGTTTTGAGATCAAGGAAGTATTCTATTATTTAGACCTTAAAAAGATCTCTTATGGTTTTATATCCCAGACAGAATACCATCACCGCATCGTCCAGGAAACAAACATCTCCCCTTTAATTATCGGAGACAGCGAAGGCAAACATTTAGACTATACGGACATAACAGAGGAAGAGTTTCTTGCCGCGCAGATACAGCATCGCATAAGGCTCAAATTCCAGAAACCGGAAGTGCAAAGAAACGCGGATATTGATAAAGAAATACTCAAGGTAATCGCCTATACTTTAGATGCCTATAAATATAAAAACCTGCTCACCCTGGAAACCGATAACCTCTCCAGCGGCAACAGGTCAATCTTAAACCAGGCGGCTTTACGCGCCAACTCTAACGATTAAGCGCTTTCCCCTTCCTGCCACGAACCTTTAACTTTCCTTTTACGAATAACCGGATCGCTTCCGGATAGAGTTTATGCTCTATCGCATGGATCTTTTTTTCCAAAACAGGCAAAGTATCCCGGCGGCCGATCTTCAATGACTCCTGCAGTATGATCGGCCCATGATCCATCAATGCGTCCACAAAATGCACAGTCACTCCGGTATTTCCCACTCCAGAGATAAACGCGTCGCGTATGGCAGTTGAACCTTTGAAAGCTGGTAGTAGCGAAGGATGAATATTTAAGATCCTTGAAGGGAAACTCTTTACGAATTTAGCGCTTAACATGCGCATGAAACCGGCTAATACCACAAGGCCAATGCGCTCTTCCTTTAAACGCTGGGCGATCGCCTGCTCAAAAGAAGCGCGGTCGCAAAAATCCTCGCGGCAGGCCAAAAGCGTCTTTATTTTAAACGCTTTAGCCCGGCGGATAACTAAAGCGCTCGGATTATCACAAACCAGCAAAGCAATACGCGCGCCGGCCAGTTCACCTTTTTTGGCTGCCCGGGCAATAGCGCTAAAATTACTTCCGCGCCCAGAAGCAAATACAGCTATCTTCAACCTTGCATTCCTTTCCGCTCTCAAAGCCCTATGTTTTAGGTAAACTTTTGGGCCTCAACAGGCATTTTTATCGCGTGAGTAGGGCAAACCTTAACGCACTCTCCGCAAGAAGTACATTTATGATAATCTATCACTGCTAAATTATCTATGACAGTCAAGGCGCTGAATTTACAGGCTTTTTCGCAAAGCTTGCAGCCGATACAGCCTACAGAACAGGCCATCTTGACCTCTTTACCGAAATCATGCGAATTACAACAAACCGTGACAACCCCGGTTATCGGGGCAAGGGCAATAAGCTTCTTTGGGCAGGCCAGGACGCATTTATTGCAGGCGCGGCATTTATTTTGATCTATCACAGGAAGCTTTTCTTCCGACATGGAGATAGCGCCAAAAGGGCAGGCCTTTGCGCATGTCCCAAACCCTAAGCATCCGAAAACGCAGGCCTTGCTGCCGCCGGCAACAAGATTTGCCGCCAGGCAATCATTTATCCCGCTATAAATAAACCTCTCTTTGACTTTTGCGCCACCCTGGCAATGCAAAACAGCGGTCCGCCTTATCTTCTTCTCCAGGCTTGTGCCAAGGATCCTGGCAATCTCCTCCCTGGACGCTTCATTGCTTACGCGGCAGGCATCAACTACGGCTTTGGAACTGACTAAACTCTCCGCAAAACCGAAACAACCGGGGTTACCGCAGGCGCCACAGTTGGCTCCGGGCAAAAGATGAAAAACCTTTTCCACTTTCTCATCAATATGCACAGCCAGCTTCTTGGAAGCAATAGCCAGGCCAATGCCAAAAAACAGGCCCAAGAAACCCAGAACCAGGATAGCGAAAATTATTTCCATTTTTAAAATTTAAACCCGTTAAAACCCATGAAACTTAAGCTCAATATGGCGGCGATGATAAAGGCCAGGGGGAACTCCTTGAAACTTTCCGGGACTTTGCAAAACTCCAGCCTCTCCCTTATCCCGGACATTAAAAGCATGGCCAGCGTATAACCGATCCCGACGCAAATACCCTGGAAAAGCGAATAATAGAAACTACCTGCCACAGCCTTGCCGTTAATAAAAAACATATCGATATTCAATACGGCTACGCCTAAAACAGCGCAGTTGACCGTGATCAGCGGCAGGTATATGCCAAAAGCGCGGTACATCTGCGGATTGGTCTTTCGGATCACCATCTCCACTAATTGTACGCTGGTGGCGATGACTAAAATAAAAGAAATTGTCCGCAGGTAAGTCAACTCAAGCGGCATCAAGAGAAACCGGTAAACAAACCAGGTGATCACAGAAGACATCACGATCACAAACATTACCGCGCCGCTCATCGCCAAAGCGGGCTTTGTTTCCTTGGAGATAGCGATAAAAGAACATAGCCCCAGGAAACGCGAAAGTATGACGTTATAAATAAATACCGAAGATATGAATATGGTCAAAAATTCCTGCAGGTTCATGCCTTCCTTCTTTTTAAGTAATTAAAGAAACCTAACAATAACCCGATGACTAAAAGCGCTCCCGGCGGCCCGGCAAAAACAAATACCGGCTCAAATGAACCGATCAGGGTATGGCCGAATATTTTGCCTGTGCCAAGCAGCTCGCGAATAGCCGAAATAAGCAAGAGCGCAAGGGTAAAACCTACGCCCATGCCTAAGCCATCAAAGAAAGAAGCAGCTACGCTGTTCTTGCAGGCGAACGCTTCCGCCCTGCCTAAAACCATGCAGTTGACCACGATCAAAGGCACATAGATACCCAGCGCCCTGTCTAAGACCGGGCTATAAGCTTTCATGCAAAGCTCGGCAATAGTCACAAAAGTGGCAATCACCACGATATAACAGGGTATGCGCACCTTATCCGGGATAAATTTCTTTATCAAAGAAATGATCATACTCGAGCCCAAAAGCACAAATGTCGCGGCTATCCCCATGCCAATTCCATTAGAGACCGAGACAGAGACAGCCAAAGTCGGGCACAAGCCCAAAGCCAGCACAAATGTGGGGTTTTCCCTGATAATACCTTTGATAAATTCCTGGAATAGTTTCTTCATATTAAATCCTTCGCCTTCACCTAAAAACTAGAACCTAACACCTATCACCTAAATAGTCCCGTAAACTCTACTCTTGGTATAGCGGTCAATAAAAGGCGTTGCCGCGTTCATCATCAGTATAGAATAAGCCACGCCTTCCGGGTATCCTCCCCAGAGACGGATCACTCCCGTCAATAATCCGCAGCCGACAGCAAAGATGATCTGCCCCTTTCTGGTCAGCGGCGTAGCAACATAATCCGTGGCCATAAAAAACGCACCCAGGATCAGGCCGCCGGACAAAATATGGAATAACCAATCACCGGCAAACAGGTGTTTACCGCCAAATATATAGATGAATACGCCTGTGGTAGCGATATAGGTAAACGGGATATGCCAGGAGATATAACCTTTGATCAACAAGATTACCGCGCCAAGCAGCAATGCAAGTATGCACACTTCGCCGATACATCCGCCGCGCAAGCCTAAAAGAAGATCCCACGTTGATAGATGCTCTATGACCTTGCCTTCTTTCAGGGCGGCAAGAGGAGTAGCGCTGGTCACAGTATCATAAGCTAAAGGCCTGATAAAAGAAGTCATATAATGCGGCCAGGAAGCCATTAAAAAAACCCTGCCGACAAGCGCGGGATTAAAAACATTCTGCCCCAGCCCGCCGAATAACTGCTTTCCGATAATAATGGAAAAAACCGCGCCAACTACAGGCATCCATAAAGGTACTCCGGGCGGAAGATTATAAGCTAAGATCAAACCCGTGAGAAAAGCGCTGCCGTCAAGGACAGTGACCTTCCTTTTAGTGGTTACCTGCCATAATAACTCAGCCAGAAGTGCCGAAAGCACACAAAGAATGATCACCCACAATGCGCTTAATCCAAAAATAAAGACTCCGGCGCAGCCTGCAGGAATAAGGCTTGCCGCCACCCACCACATGATCTTGGCAGTGGTTTCCCGCGTATGGATATGCGGAGATACGCTACATTGAAGGTTATTTTTCATAAGCAATCAATTTTTTTATTTCATTTGCTTTTTCTTTTACGCAAGTTATCACCGCGCGGCTGGAGATCGTCGCGCCGGTGACCGCCTGCACACCGGAAAGCGCGCTGTCTTTACCGGAGAATTGGCCGGTAAACTTATCCTCGCTTACCTGCGAACCAAGCCCGGGAGTTTCATTCTGGGAAAGGACTTTAATGGCAACGATCTTGCCGCTTTTAAGCATGCCCGTTAAAACCTCGATCGTGCTGGAGTAACCTTTGGCGCTGGACTTAAAAACCGCGCCAAGAAATCTACCCGACTTGTCAAAAGCCTTATAGTAATCCGGTTTTCCCGGCCCTTTCATCATCTCAAATCTATCAGCCTGCGGCATGACCTCTTCTAAAGCCGCCTTTTCCTCATTCGCCTTCTGCTGTGCTATTTTAGGCTTAGTGAGCATATTTACGCCGGCCAGAAGCCCGCCGGATATAGCGCAGATCAAAGCAAGGATTAACCCGTAACGTAGCATTTCTTTCATTTGATCGTCACCGCCTTCAGTTTCGCCATTTTAATTGACTGGACAAGATTCCTGTTCGCCGGGCAGACATAACTGCACAAACCGCACTCTATGCAATCAATAGCCGCGTAATCCTTAGCCGTAGCCCAAAGCTCTTTTTCCGCCGCCAAGTTTATCATGCACGGCATCAACCCAGCAGGGCAAGCCCGCACGCAGGCGCCGCAACGGATACAGACATTTTCTTCTAAGACTTTGCTTTCCTCTTTATCCAATAAAAGCACACCATTGGTAGACTTGATCACCGGGGCATCAAGCGTAAACTGGGAGATCCCCATCATCGGGCCTCCGGTAATCACCTTGACCGGGTCTTTCTTTAAGGGACCGCAGAAATCGATCAACTCCCTGATCGGCGTGCCTATGCGCACCAATAAATTCTTAGGGTTGCTCAAACAATTTCCCGTAACAGAAACCACCCTCTCGTAAAGAGGCTTACCTCTATAAACAGCCTCATAAATAGCGTAAACTGTCGCGATATTCTGCACAACTACCCCGATATCAAAAGGCAGCTTGCCCCGCGGTATCTCTTTCGCCAATATGCTCTGCACCAGTTGTTTCTCCCCGCCCTGAGGATACACTGATTTTAATACCTTGACGATAAAACCATAACGGTTATCAAGGAATTTTCTTATCGCCTGGGGCTTATTCTCTTCGATGCCAATATAGATGTTCTTTACTCCCAGGCATTGAGCGGCAAGCCTTATACCAGAATATACCTGCTCTGTCTTTTCAACCATCAAGCGGTAATCCGCAGCCAGGTAAGGCTCACATTCGGCAGCGTTAATGATCAAGGTATCCACGGGTTTTGAAGGATTAAGTTTTATGTGCGTAGGAAAGCTTGCCCCGCCCATACCGACGATACCGGCTTCCCGGACTATTCTGATCATCTCAACTTTGCCCAGGCGCGACACTTCATCTTCGCTTCTTAAACTCCCCTGCCAATCCTGCGGCTGGCTGTCAGTGTCAATTGTTATTGCGCGCGCTTTGCCTAAAACAGGATGCGCGTAATCCTGCACACTGACCACCTTGCCGGAGACAGAAGAATGCACTAAAGCGGACAACCCGCTATCCAGCCCTGCGATACGCTGGCCAACCTTGACGATATCCCCGCTTTTTACTTCCGGGTTACATACTTTACCTAAATGCTGGATCAGCGGGATATAGACCCTTGCCGGCAACGGAAGCGCCTCTATCGGCTTATCCTGGACATATTCTTTATTCTCTTTTATTCTAACCATGATAGTTTACGGTTAATGATCAAGTTCACTAAACCTAAAATACTGAAGATGCACCCGACGATGACCAAGATCGCCAGCTGGGAGAATCTCTCCGCTAAAAGGCTGCTGATGAACATAAACAACAAAAACCCCAGATGCATGACAATTTCCAGGGAACTGAAGATCTTGCCCAGCATCTCATTATCGCTGGCATTATGGATGATCGTATTGGAAGCGATCATGATTGGGGCGATAGCCAGGCCTAATAATAAAGCTAAACTCGCGGCTACGGCAAAATTCGGGTAATAGTATATCCCCAAAGCGAAAATAATCAACATAAAACCGCTTAAGATCAGCGAACTAAAGATGGTCTTGTAATGGGAGATGCGCTGGCCGAACTTGCCGTAAACAAGCGAACCCAGAAACAGGCCGATACCTAAAAACATTGCCAATAAACCCAGGTCTTTTGTGGCTGAATGCAAGGTGTTCTGCACGAAAACTATCACCACAACATAAACCGCGCCCAGCGCTGACCAGAGGGCAAAGATTATCCCGGCGGTAAAACGGATATTTTTATTGCGGATGAAATACAGGACGCCGTCCTTGATCTCCTGAAAAACGGATTTCCTGAGCACCTGGACGATCTCCTCGCTTACCTCCCGTAAATTAACCAGCGAATTGGATTTCTTGACGATCAGAAAAACTAAAGTTCCGGAAACCAGGAAACCAAAAGCATCAAGATAAAAACCGCCTTTTGCACCCAGCCACTCCACTACTACGCCGCTTATGCCAAAACCCAATATGGCGGCGATCATTCCGGTAGTATTCACTAAGGAATTCGCAATCAAAAGGTCTTTTTTATCTACCAGTTCAGGGATGATGGAAAGCTTTGCCGGCACAAAGAACCTGCCTATGGAAAAAACAATAAAGATGATCAGGTAAACAGGGATAAGGCTTCTGGAGTAAAATAAAAATAGCGGGATAGCCAGAATCAGCGCGCTGCGGATAAAATCACAGACAAACATCGTCCGCCTCCTGTCCCAGCGGTCAACATAAACCCCGGCAAGCGGGCCAATGAGAAAAACGGGAATGATCGTAAAAGACAATATTTTAGCTATCTGCATGGCTGAACCTGGGGCACGCAGGTATACAAAAGCGATCAAAGCCATCTGGCCGAGCCTGTCGCCAAGCTGGGAAATTATCTGGCCCAGCCAAAGCAGGAAAAAATTACGGTTTCTTAGTACTTTGCGGAATTTGGACATAAATTAAGACGATTTGGCCTCTGAAATGTTCAGGCCATAATTATAAGCCGATGAGTGGAATCGAACCACCGACCTTGACTTTACGAAAGTCCTGCTCTACCAACTGAGCTACATCGGCAATCAATAAACTTATTGGTTAAATACCTGCCTGTTAAATTAAGCAAGCAACCATCGAAAAAAGCCTTCACCCTGCAAGCATAAGCTTCTATCGGCAATTTGCCCAATATTATACCAATTTCCTTAAAATAGTCAAACGATTAGCTTTTCCTTATAGCAACATCCTGACGCAAGTATCCACTATAATGCGTGGATGGCTTGGCATATTTGGAGCTGGGCTCACTTGGGCCTGAGCGGGCATGGCCCTGGTAAAGAACTTTGGTTTGGAGCCAGTGGCCCCAAGGCCAAACACAGCAGGCCAGAAGGCCATACCGGCCGGTCATATACGCACGGGTAATTGCCGCGCTGGAGCAAACAAGCCTGCCTGGCGGCAGTCAGGGCAGGCAGGACAGGCAGGCGTCCCAACAAAAAATATGCCAAGGCATGGCCCACGCTAAAAATATAATAAGTAGTTGATATTACACATATTTACCTTAAAAAATAGTTGACAAAAACCGGATTAATGATATATTATTTTTGTTATTAACAAATTTTGCAGGAGAAACAAAGAAATTGTTTAGTAGCAGATCGAACCGCAAGCAGAAAGACTAACAAAACATGCTTTGCGGCTTTTTTATTATCCTGAAGGAGGTGAGGAGTAAAACATGGCGAAAGGCAAAGTAAAGTGGTTCAGTAATCAAAAAGGTTACGGCTTTATTACTTCTGAAGATGGCAAAGATGTCTTTGTGCATTTCAGCGCTGTCAAAGGAGATGGTTATAAATCCTTAGCAGAAGGTGATGAAGTAGAATTTGAAGTCACTCAAGGCCCTAAAGGCGACCAGGCAACTAACGTAAGCAAAATATAAGTTATTCTGCCCAAAACAAAACCCCGCGCAAGATCGATCTTGCGCGGGGTTTTTCTTTCTCTAGATAAAATCACTAATTATTCTTCGAAACCTTGCTCCCGCCTCATAGAATATACTGGAATTATCTTCAGTAATTTGACATATTCGGCGGGATAAATTCGGCCAAACAACTTATGGAACGAGCGAAAGCAAGTGAACATAAGTTGCTGTGCGAATTAATCCCTGATGTTACGAGCCCCCCCCTAATGCCCGAGGCGAGGATTTAACATCAGGGAGGACCCCCCAAAAAAAAAATAAGCGCCATTATCTAACGCTTATAATATTAAAATGCCGAGAGAGGGATAAGGTATTTCTTTTTTTATAACTACTAATTATATCAATCATTTATATCTCCCACAAGTTTATTTTTGAGCCTTTAAAGAGCCCTTATCTTCTGCTTGGCTACCTAAAAAAATTGTTTTCTTATAAATATCCGCCATATAATCCGGCGCAAGGTGTTTGTATCTTTCAATCATATCTTTCTCTTTCCATCCGCCGATCGCCTGAACCACATCTGAAGGGCAGCCTTTCATAATAGAATGCGCAGTCCAAGTATGCCTAAAGCTATGCAGCTTGCCGGGCTTGATCCCTGCCTTACTGCACAGTTTCTTTAACTTCTGCCTTATCGCGTCATTAGAAAACGGTTTGCCCCTTGAATTAACAAACACAAAATCTCCGTCTCCCTGATCATTGCGAATACCCTCACCACCGTCATTGCGAGCCCCGAAGGGGCGAAGCAATCTCAAAATCGATACCAACTCCGGATGAATAGGAATCGCCCTTGGCCTATCAGTCTTCGGCTTAAACCCCTCTTTGTGCCGTATAAGTATAATTCCTTTGTCAAAATCAATATCCCCCCTCCTAAGGGACATCAATTCCCTTTTACGCATACCTGTATAATAATAGGTAGCGAATATAACATACCAATTTATCCTTGTTTTCTCACTTCTGGCTATTTCAAAAATTTTCCGAATCTCCTCTTCAGTAAACCAGCGCTCTTCCTTGTATGGTTCCTGCAATCTCTTAACTTTAGATAAAGGATTATAATTAAGATAATCTTTTTCCATTAAACGTTTAAATAAATTACTTAACATATCTAATTCAAAATTAATCGTCCTTTCCTTTTTACCTTTAATGTTCTTGCGGTATTCTTTAAATTCCTCAAAGTGTTTTTGTGCCAATTCATCCATATACTCTAAAGCTAAAAATTTGTCCTTGAGAAATTCTGCGAAATTATTCATAATTTCTTCATACCGGGCAACGGTTTTCTTATTACTTAATTCGGTTCTTTTTTGCTCAAGCCACGATTGCACGCCTTGGCTGACAGTAATCCTATAAGAAAATGACTGCCTCTTAAGGCCAGCGTACATTCTATTAAATTCAGGCAAATTCCTTTTTACTTCATCATACGTTATGCCTAACTTATAATATTCCCTTTTTTGGGTTCGAGGATTAGTATAACGGATCTCAAAGAACTTGCCCCGCTTAACCACACTCTTAAGGTTAAATTGCCTTAAACGATAGGTCATATTAATTTAATACTGCTTGCCTCTCCGCTCTCCCATTTCTCAAGCTCATCCGCCTTAAAACGTAAACCGCCTCTTTTAAGGTATGGTATTAAATTCTTTGAAGTCCACTGGTAAAGCGTATTCTTTTTAATACTATACCTCTGGCAAACTTCTTCTGGTGTTAACAATCTATCCATGTTTCCACCCCCTTACCTTTAATTAATATTGAATAGCTAATTTCAATTTCTTTTTCTTGCCTAATCTTTTCGTGAAACTCCCTTAATTGCCTAATGGTAATGCCTACCGCATTAGCATATTTAGCCTTATCCCACCCCATTAAATAATTTCTTTTACAACAGATGTTAATCATCATGTCCCCCCTTCCTTATATCGTGTGTAATTACACTTGTAATATCAAAGGGCAAAAAAATTTACCAGTTAATTCCTAATGCCTTTATCTCCTGAATCACCCTGTCTTGTTTCGGCACACTCATCCCCAATTCCCACCGCGCAACTGTTGTGGTAGTAGTCATCAACTTCCCAGCTAATTCCTTCTGAGTAAGATCCTTCTCTTCTCTATATCTCTTAATTGCTCTAGCAAATTTTTGCCTGTCTATCGTCGTCATCTCTTCCCTTTTTTCAGATTACTTGTATCCTACCACATGTAATTACATCTGTCAAGTATTATTTTTTTTATAAGTTTTTTAAAAAAATCTAATAATTTTAAAGTGTAGGTATCAGAGTGGCTAACTCTATTTTGATTTCTGCAAGAATAGCACTCTATCAAGTAGTCTATCAATATTACCAATTATTGACTGCAAGGTAAGCTTAATATCGTTCTGACCAGTTATTAATTCCTTGGATGTGCTATCCATCTTATTTTCCAAAATCATTGTCTTTGACTTTACATCAGTCACTGATGCATTTAAAGACCAACAAAACCAAAGAACAGCAGCTAAAAGTGGTCCCCAAATTAAGAAATGTTTTAACCACCTAGGCATTTCCCATGCCTTAATATCGGAGGGCGGTATAATAACATTACCCAAAGGAGTATCTGTAGACGTTATTCTTTCCTGATTCTCTTCGCCGTCTACAAGAGCAGATGTTTCTCCAGATTTCGCTCTATCAAAACTATCTAAATACTTTTCAGGAGTTCGAGATGGAGCACTAAAAGGGGATTTCTTTCTATTTTTACTACTCATAAATTAATCTCCACTCCTTTTGCCTTAAATGCGGGCAAAACCACAGTCTGCAAATGATCTATAGCAAATTCATAGTGATCATCAACATCGACTACCTTTTGCATTGGTTCAAAAATCCTCTGAACATCAATACTTACAAAAAGACATTTATTTTCTTTACCATCTTCATTAATCCCCTTGGATTGATTCAAAATAACAATCACATTGCGATAATCTTTAAGGTCTTTGATAACCAACCCTCCAGGAATCTGAAGCTTATAGACAAATCGTAAACTTGCTTCGCTTCCCTCTTCTTGCCCATGAAAATCTATGAAATTGTTATAAATAAATTTACCAAAATTCTCATTAACGATACCATTAAACTCCGGTATACGAAATTCAAATATCATTCCAATTCTGGAATAATCTTTGTCCAGCTCAAATCTCTTACTAACTACGGGAAGACATCCTTTCATCATATTAATGACTTTTAATTTATTAACCTCGACATAACTTCTTTTTTCCCCGTCAAATAATTTCCTATTCTCCACTATAATATCATCAATACTTACTTTTGTTATCAAAGAGTTATCAGTATCGCTTAAGGCAATCTCGTTAACCGTAGGAACTTCTTCAATCTTAACGAAATCTTTTGGGTAAACTTTTATTAAATCATCTGCAATTTGACCAGAAAGACTCCGCACCCTAAACACCCGCGTATGGCGTATTCCTATTAAAAAACGAGATAGATGTATCATTTCATACCTCCTTAGAATTTCTTATAACAGCTATTCCTTCCGCTAATAATATCCTTCAAGTGTTTACCTTTAAAATGTCTTTATTTTACGGCTTCACCTCACTACATTCAAGTTATTTGTCATCCATTGCTTAATTGACAACGTTAAACGCTTATCATGCTTTAAGCATTTATTTAGTTAGAAATGGTTAACTTAATAGATTGCTTCTATAAATTTTTTAAAAATAAAAGGGGGCGCTTATATTTTCCAGCTTTAGCATCAAAAAATAGAAACGACCACTTTTTTCCTACCTTAAAGGTTAATAATTAGATTCCCCATAAACCTTCTTTATTTTACTTGCTATCGCTATCAACGCCTCTTCAGGCATATTTCTTAATTTTTTATTTATTAAATCTAAAGCCTTATCTAAAAATCCCTGTTTCGCAAAAAGAACAGCTTCTCTCTTTATTAGGCTATTATAATGATAGGATTTTTCATTAATTTTAGAATCTAAAACATTTATTGCACTTTGCATCCCTTCGATATCATTAAATGTTTCATATATATCAAATTTCGCTAATTCAAAATAGATTGCATTTGTAAACTTGGCAATACCTTCTTCTAATATTTGCAATGCACTTTCTTTTTTATTATTAATAAAAGCTTCAAATTGTGCTCTTAAATAAAAATCGATTTCTTCACCTTTATCTGATTTTATAAGCTTGGTGCTCCGAAGAAGTTGTTCTAATTTTTTAACTGTTTCGGGTTTCCTCTTTTCATTTTTAATTAAACAGTCAAAAAAAGCTTGTACATGAAAAGGATTATCCTTTTCAAGTTGATAATTTTCTTCTGCTAAATCTGTGGCTTTCTCATATTGTGAAGTATGAATATATGCTTGGACTAACTCTCTTTTAGCTGCCCTGTGTTTCGAATCTATACTTAATACTTTTGTTAAGCGTTCTATCGCCTTAACTCCATTACCAGAAAGCCGGTAATAGAAACCAAACAAAAAATCATGTTGCAAACCAGTAACTTTTTGCACTTCACTTAAGAATCGCGGATCTCTTAATCTTGCTAGAGATGCACACAGAAAATATCTTGTTTCTTTTTTAATACAATCATCCATGTATCCCTCGTTTACTAAAACCCTATCTGCTAATTTTACAACGTCTTCGTAGCGTTTACGCCTATGGTATAATTCTGCCATCGCTTCCAGAAAATGAGATGGAATCAAGAATCTTGGATCAACTGGTTTTCCTGTTAAAATTGCTGTTTTTATAGAAAAAATTAAATCAGCAACGTCTTTATCTTCTGATTGATATTCATTCAAAAACTTGTTAACATGGGTTTCTAGTTTTTCCTGATATACTGAAGTAAGATCTTTTTTATTTCTAATTACATAATCCTGTATTGTGTCATTTAATCTGACATACTCTCTATTAGCACCCAATAACTCACATATCCCAGAAGCAAAGAATTCTGATAATAAATCTCTATAGAACTTATCCTCACCTACTATCTCAAAAATTAAATCATACCCTATGAAAGGAAAAATTGAGAGTAAATACAAAAAGTCAAGAGCCCTTTTATTGCTTTCATATTTATTTATAACTCTAGCTGCTTTCTCTGTGTTAAAATCAACTATTAAATAAGTGTTTTTCTTAACGGCAGGCAAACCTATTTCGTTAATCAAATCAACAGTATAAAAAATTTGCTCAGGATATCCGTTTAGCAAATCCCTGAAATAATTCAAATCTTCCGAAGATAATGGCAGTTTTTCCAATTCAGCATATCTTTTTAATAAGCCTAATCTTTCTGTTATAGAAAGCTCTGGTACCTCTATTGTAAAAAGATGCTCTAGATTTCTAAAATTATGCTTGAATATTCTAAATTGGGAGACAATCACGAAAGTAATTTGGTTGTCTTTATTCATCTCGTTTAATATATCTACAAACCAATTGCTTATAATCCTATCAGAAGTCACTATGCATCCATTATCAACAATAAGTAAAATATGTTTAGCTATTTGAATATCTTTTATAAGTCGTAAGGATATCTTTACTTTATCTTCCATCTTCTTGTTAATCAGGTTACTTAAATCAATATCTGATGAAAAACCTAAATCATATATTTGATAGATAAAATCTTCTATGCTTTCTCTTCTGCCTAGAGCAATTTCTGGCGGTCTGTAAGAAAGGGGGATGACATTAGCTTTTTTTAAACAATGTATACATAGCGATCTTCTTCCTATCTGATGGAAACCTGCAGCGATAAAACATACGGGAGAGGGAAGGTCAAGAGAATCAAATCTTTCTTCGAATATTTTTATCAAATCATTTCTTCCTACAAATATATTCGACTTCTCAAATAATCTAGGATGAAAATCCCAACTTATTTCTCTCAATCGTAACTCAATTCTTCTTACTGCTACCTTAGGCTTTCCAGTATATTGTAAATTAAAACTTTCTTCCCTCATCCATAATGGAATTCTTTTATCTAGGTAATTAATTGAAGGATCAATAATTATAGGATAAATCCTCTTTAAAAAACCGCTATTTGCTAATTTTTTTGCTCTCTCTAATTCAATTTTTACCCATTCTGAATCTAAAGCATCGCTAGAGAGGAAAACCACAAACAGATCTGTTTTCTCCAATCCTTTGTCAATTTCTTCTATATTTTTCATTCCTTCTTCAAACGTAAATTTGTCATATACGCATCTATTCTTACCAAGAATTTTGGCTATTTCACTAACATAATTTTTATCTTTACTACTATGTGCTAAATAAGCTATTGGCATATTGCACTTCCCCTCTTTAGTGAGCTAGCTATTAAAAAAAACTTCTATTCATTTTCTTAGTTTTCTGTAATGAGTATACTTATGTATCTTACCCTTTACTATGCGAACCGGATATTTCCTTGCTGTTTTATCTAACTTCCTGACAATGCTTTCCTCTATATTAATGTTAAATAAATTGCAGAAATCTAAAACGTAAATTGCTATATCAGCAAGTTCGTCTTCTATCTCTACCCGCTTCTTCTTATCTCTTAGGAGTTTTCTTGACTGCTCTATGGTAAGCCACTGAAAATGCTCCATAAGTTCTGCGGCTTCTATTGATATGGACATGCTAATGTTCTTGGGGGAGTGGAACTGTTCCCAGTCTCGCTCTTTGATGAATTGCTTAATGTGGGCTTTAATTTCCTGGAGAGTAACTTCTGACTTTTTCATAGAGATATTACTCTCCTCTACTGATATAAAGATTTATATAAGATATTAAATATAAAGGGAAATAAAAAACACCAGTAGTAATTAAGGAAGTAGTCAATTTTCAGTAAGAAGATTTTGCAATAGTAACCAATTCTCTATCAAGTTCTCTTTTTGACTTAAATAATATAGTCGTGCCCTTTTTTGTTTTTATAATTTTTTTGATATTATTAATCTTCGTTTCTTCGGTTTTAATAGTTCTTTTATACACTTGTAAATCTAAAGCGATTTTTTCTGCAAGAGCCTGTGCGAAATTAGGTGGAACAGCATTACCAACCATCTTATATCCATCTGCAACATCGGTATATTTAAAAAGAAAGGTGTCCGGAAATGTTTGAATCCTTGCGCATTCCCTTACTGAAAGCCGCCTATACAAATCTTTTTTGCCTTCTACAAATTCTCTTTTATTTTGTTCAATAAATTTCATCTTTGGCGCTTTCGGATGAATCGGCGCATGCCTACCACCAGCTTGTATCGTAAATGATTGTTCGTCCCAACTTCTTACCCTGTTCCTAGACATATAAATTGTTGAGAAACTACCAATCATATATTCATGATTGGGTACCTCAAGGCAATCACCATTAGTTTTATTATATTTTAGTGCCGGCTTAGGCTCTTTTAGATCGCCAATTGCATCGCGCAAAGTCAAAAACTTATTGGTGCCCTCCGGGAACTCAAATGTTTTGCCCATTTTTTTATGGTACCCAACTATAATAACCCTTTCCCTATCCTGCGGAACATTATAATTTTTTGCATTAAGTAATTTATAAACTACATTGTAACCAGCAGCTGAAAAATCTTTCAGAATCTTTTGAAAAGCTTCTTTATGTATATTAGCAAGAATACCTGAAACATTTTCAGCCAAAAAGAATAACGGCTGTTTATCTTTTAGAACTCTTACATAGTCAAAAAATAACTGCCCCCTATGGTCATTAATCCCCCTACAGGCGCCTGCTTCGCTCCAGCTCTGGCATGGAGGCCCGCCAATTATCCCATCTGCGCTAGGGATATCGGAAGAGGGTATTTCAGTGATACTTCGCTTATCAAGAGGGGTTTTTGGAAAATTTAAGGCAAATGTTTCCCAAATAGCTTTATCAAACTCATTTGCCCAACTAACTTCAAACCCGGCTTTCTCAAACCCAAGGTCCAAACCGCCGCATCCACTAAAAAGCGATACTATTTTAAACTTCTCTTCATTATTTTCTTGATTTTCTCTATACATTTTGGTAAATCCTTTATTATTTGATGCTGCCAAAACCTAAGCACTTTCCAACCAGTTCTTTTTAATTTTTTATTATTGTCCTTGTCCCTTGCAATAGTTCTTTCAATCTTAGGTATCCAATACGCCCTATTACTCTTTATTTTTTTCTTTTTTTCATCCCAGCGATAACCATGCCAAAATTCACCATCAATAAAAATAGCTATCTTTTGTTTATTTAAAACTATATCTGGCTTGCCAAGCACTATACTTGGCTTCCTACTAAACCTAATACCGCTTCCCCACAACTTATTTTTTAAAACCAATTCGGGAGAAGTATTATTACTTCTAATCCTGGCCATTAATTTAGACCGTTGTTTAGAAGTAATAAACTTGTACATACTTAAAACGATATCCTAAATAACTTAGCAGGAATATACTTAACTGGATTATTAGGGTCCTTCACCTCTACATCTTTTATTGATAGGTTCTTATTTTTTATCGATTCGATACTATCTCTATCTTCTTTTGGTAAAGAATTATACTTTTGAGAACTCATTATAGCATAAGCTACTAAATTATTAGCTTTGTAATCTTTGGCTAAATAATCAAAAACCTTCATAGGAGATTCAATAGCCCACATCCCCCTTACTCGTAGGCAAGTAATCCCAAGGGGGTCAACTTTATTAACCCTCCCAAGTTCTTTAGTTTTAGACAACTCAACGCCTCTAATATCCTTCACCCCAGCGACAATAGTATTTCTAACTCTCTCATACACTCCCCTATCAGCAGCATAGCAATCTCCATAAGCAAACCAAATTGATTTAACTTTCCCGCCAACCACGACCCCAACTAAATATATAATATCTTTTTCCGACCATTTCTCGCAATTCTTGCAATGCTTAGTGATCATTGGGCTATCAGCATGCAATTTTGACTTTGGATAAGAACTATTTAAAGCAAGGGAAGTACCAAAACCTGCCAATTTCTTAACCTCTATAGCATCTCCTTGTTTTATTATAAAATCAGGCGGGTTATTTTGGTTGCCCCTGTAAGAAAAATATTCGCCATACTTTCTATTTTTCTTTTCAATATCAACCTCTTTAAGGCTATCGCAAAATAAATCTTTGGCATAATATTCTAAAGCATCCCCCATTGCATTAGCCCTATTGCCCCCCTTATATATGGATTTTAAATCATTATCTTGGTATTTCGCTAAATTATATAAAGCTTTTAAAATATTTGTCTTCATCTTTCTTAATACCTTTCTAATTATAATAGACGTAGAATCTATTAGTTTCTAACATAATATTTAAAGAAAAAACCTCCGCCTTGTGAGCGAAGGTTTTGATTATTTTAACGTGGCAGTTCCCCCTTCAAACAATACCACACCTGATTGTTGATTATTTTTACCATGAAAATCTTTATTCGTCAACTGTTTCCTAATTTTATTCTTGTACTTATTATAACGCTAAGAAATATTAAAGCAACACAAATACCTGGCGCATTTTTTCTCTAATCTTATATCCGGTATCTCCCACTTTCTACAAGGTCTTTGCGCATTTGCGTTAGGTAATCAGGTTCAGTTTTCTCGCCAGGCTTATTAAAAGAATTAGTTATAGTTGTATTGTTTATTGTATAGTTAATATGGTGGTGAATATGGCTGCACCCATCTGCGCGCTCCTGTTCACCTGTTTTAGCAAAATCTGCACCTATCCAGTCAATTAGTGCACTTTTTGCACCTATTGAGCTTGTAGCCATTTTAAAAAGATAATCAAAGATTTGATAATAATTCTTGCGGCCTTTCTTAACAACCCTGATCAATCCTTTCTTCTTTAGTTTCTCTACGGCGTAAATAACGCCTCTCCGGGAAAGGTGAGTTTCTTCAGCAAGAGTACTTATGGCAGGATACGCCTCTAATCTCTGCCAATTCCAGTGGCTACATATAGCGACATAAACTCTAACTTCAGACAGGGTCATTTCATACCAGACGCCGCTGGCGAATAGAGTATTTAATATTCTAATGTGATCATAAGCCATAGATCCTCCATAAGATTGCTTCGGCGCTTCGCGCCTCGCAATGACACGTTAACAATTCTGCTTGAGCCATTAATGAGCCAATAACTATAAAGAAAATACAAATTCATACAAAAATAACTAATTAAGTATAAGAAAACAAAAAGGCGTAACTGTATGTTTTCCACACAATTACGCCACAACATAAACAAAAAAGAGGGGTTGCAAAAACCCCTCTTTTTATTAAATGCCGAGAGAGGGAATCGGACCCCCCACGCCGGCCTTTTCAGGGCCGCGCTCTACCACTGAGCTATCTCGGCTATAAATCCAATGTTTTATATATTGTACACAACTTTTCTAAAAAGAAAAGGAGAATTTCTTATGCCCTTCTCCTTTTATGTATCCTTATTGGGCTTCCGAAACGATCTTCACATAGATATCCTGGGCAAGGTCAAGTTTCGGAAGATGATATTTTCTTGCGGAGACCCTTATCCGCGTAGTGGCCTGGGTAAGCCGGATAATATTGATCCATATGTAAGCGCCATCAACAACGCATTCAATATGCCCCCTTAATACGTCATCCTGTTTGATCAAGCCCTTAATCCTGGATACGTTCACCGCTGATTCCCAAAGCGCGTCAAAAGATCTATCCGATTCCCCTTGCACAGTATCTTTACTGATCGCATAAGCGCCCAGCCCGCCTGCAGCCGCCCCGATGATTAAAGGAGCGCAGCCAATAAGATTAACCGAAAATAACGCAAGGACAAAAAATACAACCGCTTTTCTCACCGCATCTCCTTCTTTGAGAATATTTTCTTAAAACAAAAAACTGCTAAACCCAGGATAAAACCCCAGGATAACAACAGGATGATCCAGCCGCTTATCTTCATCTTGCCCCTCTTGGCTTTAAGCCGCCTTTACGCTCCCAGGCGATCTTGACCAGGATTATTAAGACCAGCAACAACGCTACTAACGCAAGCCGCGTGCCCAATATATACGGTTTATCCGCCAGGGAAACATCCTTCATGAATATCTTCGGCATCCATTCCTGCCAGAACCAGGCGCCCAGGATGAGAAACAAAAACAACGGAGTAACGTATTTAATGATGAATTTATAGATCCCCGGCACGCGCATGTCCGCGCCCCGGTGTATCTCATCCCATGCCCGTTCCATACCGAAAACCCAGGCAAAAAGCAATATTTCTATCGTAGCAAAGAGCACCAGGAAAAAAGTGCCTCCCCAAAAGTCCAGTTCATCAACCACGCCGCGGCCAAGAAAGAATATCACCGGCTGGCATAAAATGAATGTGGCGGCAGCAAATATAGAAACAGCTTTCTTGCGGCCGATATCAAACTCGTCCTCCAGAAACGCCACCGCCGGCTGGGCAAGCGATACAGAAGAGGTGACCCCGGCCAAAAATAACAGGAAAAACCAGAAAAAACCGAATATTTGCGGCCAGGGAAGTTTATTCAAAACTAAAGGCATGGTCACAAACCCTAAATTGAATACCCCGGAACGCGCGATAGATTGTATCTCCACTGGCCCGAAGAAAACAAACGCTGCCGGAATGACAATGCTTGCTCCAATGATCACCTCGGCGGTCGCGTTAGTCGTCGCAGCAGTAAGCCCCGAAAGCACAATATCGTCGCCCTTGGACAGGTAACTGGCGTATGTAAGGATCACTCCTATGCCTACGCTTAAGGTAAAAAATATCTGGCCGGCGGCTTCCAGCCAGACTTTCGCGGAAAACAAGCTTGAGAAATCGGCGTTCCAGAGAAATCCGAAACCATTGTTAACATTCCACTCTGGTTTAGCCGCGTCCGGCGCGCCAAGAAAAAACACCCGCAACATCAATAAGATGCCGAATGCAAATAAAAGCGGTAAAGCCCACTTGCAAAGCCTTTCTATGCCGCCTTTTATGCCGTAATAAATAACTGCGATATTCAAAACAAAAGTAATTATAAAGAACAGATACGCCGTGGCGATGCCATCAAAATATTGATTACGGGATAAACCCTGGAAAGCGCTTAAAAAACTACCCATGGAAACCTGGTCAGTCAAAGCGCTGTATCTGCCAGTCAGCGCAAAATAGCTATAGGCCAAAGTCCAGGATTCAATAAAAGTATAATATATGAAGATGACCAGCGGCCCGAAAATACCGATCACGCCGAAGTATTTGATGAACCGGTTCTTCTGCCATAAGCTGTGGAATATGCCCGGGCCGGTACCATGCTCAAAACCACCGCCATAACGGCCAAGCGTCCACTCTACCCAGATCAAAGGTATGCCTAACAAAAGAAAAGAGATAAAATACGGTATGATGAACACGCCGCCGCCGTTAGAAGCAGCCTTAGCGGGGAAACGCAGGAAATTACCCAAACCAATGGCTGAACCTGCGACAGCCATAATAATGCCTAAACGCGAACCCCAACTATCTCTTATCTTCTTGCCCAAAGCCCCTGGCTCCCGTTTACATAGACTTCAGCGCTTCCTGGATCAACGGCAATATCCCCTCCGCCTCTTCTTTGGTCAACCTGCCTAATTTCGCAAAAGCAAACTCGCCGTTCTTATCTTTGATCTCCCTGACGATCTGTAATTTCTTGGCGCCGTTATTATAAGAATAAACACTGACAACCACCTTACCTGAATCATTCTCCCAGAACCGCGTAAAAACCTGCACATCCAGATTGCTATCGTATGGCATATGATCCTCCTTGTCCACCAGGACAACACCGCCGCAATTTGCGCCACGAGGCGAACACTGGCCCAATTCCTATCTGGGTCAGGTGCCAATTAGCGGCGGGTGTAACTTTATAAACACAACCCCGTACAGCTCCAATTAGCGCGGAGTGTCAAAACCTTAAACGCCGTTAGAACTTCTTCCCGTGCCTGTATGGCCGGGTCTTATTGTACTCTATCTTCTTTAATAAAGCTTTCTCTAAATCGATCTTCCGGGAACCGCAATAATCAAATATGCGGATGCAGCAATCCGCCAGCTCCTCAGCGAGTTCCTCTTTTCCCAGATGGTTGCGCATCGCTTCCAGCGCTTCGGAAAGTTCCGAATGCATCAAAGCGATCAACTCGCCATCATTACGCTCATCGACCCACCAGCCCTTGCTTTTGGCTACCGCGTGGCAACGCTTGATCAAATCATTTACCGAGGTTTTCTGCTTGGGCATCTATCTTCCTTTCCGTAACATCCTCTTTAACAACATATTGTTTCATCGCGCCGAATACGGCTTTGGCTATAATTTCTTTGGCGTACGTGCTGGGGCTGCTGACTTCCACTAAAGTTTGATTTGTCTGCTTTGTGCTAAAAAACAAACCTACAGGAGTAGTATCGTCCATAGGAGAAGTACCATCCACAGGGGCAGTATCTTTCACGGAAAGGTAAACCGCGATCATTCTTGGAGAAAGCTTTTCCGCGTAAACATAGGCATGATTCTCTATCAAAGCTGATTTTACCTTCTCATAACAACTATCCATATCTATGGCGAATACTTCTTTCTTTGCGTTGGGCAGGCCTTCTTCCAGGACCTTAGTGGAAATACCCAAAAAACCCCTGCCGGCTTCCTTGACTGTGGCGCAACCTGAAAAAACAAAAAGCAATGCAATAATAATAAGCGATCTTAAATATTTACTTTGCCGATGTAAAAAACACCTGGGTAAATTCATTAAGGCCTCCTTATTCATTGACCAATTGGCGGATCCTATCTAAATTCTTGCGCGTCTCTATCTCGCCTCTTGCGGCGAATTCTTTAGCCTTGTGCAAGTCCAGCCAGAACAGGCCTTGCGTATCAGGATGTAATACAACATCGGCAAGTTCGCCTTCTTTCCTGGCTACCTCTGATTGCAGGACTTCCACACTGCTAAAGATTATATCAACAATATTGATCTTGAAAATGTTTTTTAATCTGCCGGCAAGATCAAACCACCTTAATTTTTTCTCGCCAAGCTGGTTTGCGCCGGATACCTGGTCCTTAAGCATATTGATCTGGCGCAAGACATCCTCGCGCGAAGGCGTAACGTTTACGGCAATGATCTTTTTTACGCCGATATTAAGCAGGGCCTCCGTAGGTAAAGGATTGATCACGCCGCCATCAAAAAGCATCTCTCCTTTGAACTTAAACGGGGCGAACACGCCCGGCATGGCGCAGCTGGCCATTACAGCGTCTACCAAAAGGCCTTTATCAAAGACCTTCGGCTCTTTCCTGCGCACATCGCTGGCAATGATCTTTAAGGGAAGGCGTACATCATAAAAAGTTTTGTCCCCAAGATGGCGCTTAAGAAAACTGTGGAGTTTATTGCCTTTAATAAATCCCAGAAGCGGGAAAGTCACATCGACCAAACCCCAGATACGCTTGGGCTCCTGGAATTCGCTGGTAATCTTTAATATTTCATCGCTGTTCTTGCCTATCGCCCAGAGGCTGGCGATCAGCGAACCAATGCTGGAGCCGGCAATAACATCGATCGGGATACCCTCCTCCTCAATGACTTTAAGCACGCCGATATGGCAGAAACCGTAGCCTACGCCTACCCCCAGGACCAATCCGACCAGAGAATCACCCAGGCAGCGCGCGATCCTGCGCACAGCCTTGGCGTACTCCCCTTCTGGCTGGTCGATCACCAGCCTGTCGGCGGATTCAAAATCTATTTTAGGCACCGTGGCAAAAATATCCTGGCCGAGTATATTAAGCTGCTGGGCATGGGTGATCTTGGATAACTTGTATTCGTTAACCACGATATCGATCTTACCGGGATTAAAGTTGAATTCTTTTTGCAGCCTTTCTATCAGGTTATTCGTGCGCTTTAAGTCCACCGGGTCAGGGCTGCTTAAGATATGTATGCGGTCGGACTGATTAAGCATATTGATAATCGAACGGTCCATGATTGAAGGAAGGTCCATGACTATATAATGGTAGTCATTAACCAAAACGCTGATGATCTCAACCAGTTTCTTAAGGCAAAGTACATCCTCTTCCCGGTAATAAAAACAGATCAGGTCTACCCCAAACTCGCTCTTCATGAGATAACCGGAAAACTGCCCCTGGTTTTGCGGCGCGTCGCAGGAAAGATCATATACCTGCTCCTGCTCCATGTTTAATTTACCCGGCAAGGTATGCACCCTCTCCCTGGGCAAAAGATCAAGTATGACCACTGATTTATGCGTTTCTTTATGCAGGCTTAAAGCCAGGTTCAATGCGTAAACTGTTTTGCCTGCCTGGGAATAAGAGCTGAACACTGAAACCACCGTGCTTTCAAATATCGTCTTCTGGTGGATATCCTTGCGCTTGAGCCTGCGGCTTAACGTGCGGCTTAAGTCTATCGCCAGAGCGGGAATAGCCTGCAGCAGAAAATCAAAATCATCTTTTTTGACTACCAGAATCAGGCAATCATTAATCGCTTCGGCGCTGACAGAGTGCGGTTCATTGGTAAGAAGCGAAATGATTCCGAAATATTTACCTCTATGCAGGTATTCCAGCACAGTGCGCCCCTTTTGCGGGGTTTGGGTATAAACAAGCACCCTGCCGGAAATAATACAGTAAAAAGCGCTCGGGGCTGAACCCTCCGCATAGATCAACGCGCCTTTTTTATACTCTACGATACTGGAACGTTCTAAGATCACCGCTAACTCCTTAGGCGTACTTTGGGAGAATAAAGGCAACTCTTTGATCAGGGATTCTTTTTCCATCATAAAGGTATCCTGCCAGTCTTGCAAACATCCGCCAGGCGCCTGGCGCTTTCTCTTATCGTGCGTTTATAATCATTATAATCCACATGGACCAGGCCGAAACGCGGGCCAAAACCTTTATCCCACTCAAAATTATCCAGTAATGACCAGTAGATATAGCCTATGACATTAGCGCCATCAGCCGCCGCGCGAAGGGTCTCTTGCAAATGCCCCTGGATATACTCCCAGCGCAAAGAATCATCCTCTGTGCATATCCCGTTTTCCGTGATCAAAACCGGCAGCTTGTATTTTTTAAGCTGCATCAAAAGTTTATAAAGCCCCAAAGGGTAAATATCCCAACCCAGGGAATTCTTTTTTAAAGGCAGGTGATTATCCTGGCAAACATCCATAAAAAGATGCGTGATCCCCGCCTTCCGGACATCGACAAGCGAGCGGCCGTAATAATTCAGGCCGATATAATCCAGGCTGCGCCGGGCTACCAGCCGGTCAATAAAATACAAATTAAAAAATTTATTCCTTAAATAGACGGCGAGTTTATTAGCCAGCGTGGGCCGGCAGTATTCAAACGCCTGAAGGTTTGCGCTAATACTGACCATCGGCGCAGCAAGATCATTTCTTTTATAAATATCGTGGATCAGGCGGTATGCCCGAATATGGGTAGCAGAAAGGTTATCTAGCACTGCTTTGGCTTTCAGCAATGACCTTTCCTGCGGCGGCCAATCACCTACAAGATAACCGTAATATGCGTAAATAGTGGGTTCATTGATCGTAACCCAGAACTTTACATCTTTGGCAAATTCATTGGCCATTTTTTCCGCAAAATGCAGGAAATAGTGGCGGGCCTTCTGGTTTAACCAGCCTCCCATCTGCATAAACCATACGGGGCTGGTAAAGTGGTGCAAAGTAACTACCGGCTCAATACCGCGTTCTTTCAAGGCATCCAGCACGCCGCGGTAATGCGCAATCTCCTCTTCCGAAAACTTTCCCGGTTCAGGTTCAACGCGGCTCCACTCTAAAGATAAACGATGACAATTGTGCCCTAACTCTCTGGCAAGGTCAAAATCTTCTTTGTAAAGATCATAATGCCTGCAGGCTGCCAGGGAACGCACCCTGCCGCCAGAAGCATTTTCCCATGCCCACCAATCGTTATTTGTGTTATTGCCTTCAACCTGATGGGCGGATGTAGCAGCCCCCCAGAAAAAGTTTCTTCCAAATTCCATTGCCATGGCTGTTATTATAACATCGGAAAAAAGAAAATCCCAACAAATATGTTGGGATTTTCTTATACTTCCCTATATGTATATGCGTATTCTATCTTTTGGACATCTCCGCAGGAACATTCAAGTGCCTGCTTAAAACTTCCCAGGTCTTGGGGCCAACCTTGCCGTCAACCTTCAAACCATTTGCCGCCTGAAACTCTTCAATGGCTTTCTTGCTCTTCGGGCCGATCTTACCGTCTATCGCCCCTGCATAATAACCGGCATGCTGTAATGCTGACTGTATCTCTTGCGCTGTTGGCTTATAAGGGCCGGGGGGAGGCAAAACGCCTAATTCCCTGGTGACTGCCGGGGTAACAGGGCTTATCGCTTTTGTTTCCTGCGCCTTTAGGTCCGGTGAAACTTGCGAAACCGCAGTCATCGTGCTCAAGGAATCCATCGTGATCGGCTGCATATCCTCAACTTCCTGTTTCTTGCCGCAGCCGGCGATCGCTGCCGCCACTAAAACTACCAAAATTATGCTTAAAAACCTTTTCATTGACGCTTCTCCTCTCTATGTTATCGTTAAATAATTTTTATAAATAACCTATATTATACCGATTTAATTCCTTAAACGGCCGGAATCTGCTCACCTCCCTGCCTGCCGCCTGCCTGACAGCAGCCAGGCTTATTAATACTAATCTTAACAAAATATCCCCAGAAATCAAATAAAATCTTGATTAGAGGCTTTTGATCTCTGCGAAAAATATGTTCATCGTTAAAAAGAGCACCGCGCATATGCAGCCGCTTAATAAAAGCGCCGAAGACACGCCCAAGGTTTGCGCGAGCGTCCCGGCGATCAGATTGCCGAACGGCATGATCCCGGCAAAAGTGACCATAAACAAGCTCATGATCCGGCCGCGCAGCTTATCCGGCACATTGATTTGCAAAAGCGTATTCACCAAAGATATCGCCATAACGCTTGAGCTGCCTACGAAGATCAGCGAGAACAGCGCGAAGAAATAGTTACGCGATAAAGAAAAAACGATCAAGGAAACGGAAAAGAGGAATCCCGCGTAGATGAGCAGCTTTCCTTTATAGCGGAAATCGCCTAAGCGCGCCAAAACCAAAGCGCCGGCCAGAGCGCCAATGCCAGTGCCGGACATCAATATGCCCAAGCCCCTGACCCCAGCGCCGAGGATATCATTAACGAAAACAGGCATAAGTATCACATAAGATATGCCGAATAAACTTATCGCGGCAACCATGCTTAATAACGCCAGGACCAGGCGCCTTGCGCGCACAAAGACCAAAAGATCCTTCATATCCTTGAACGCTGAACTGCTTTTTCCCTGCTTAAAACCCTGGAATTTGATCCAGAACAAAGCGGCGATCACCGCGCAGAAACTCAGGCCATTAAGATAAAAACACCCGCTCATGCCTACCGCGGAGATCAAAAGCCCGGCGATCGCCGGCCCGATGATCCTGGAGGAATTGAAAGCGACCGAATTCAGGGCTATCGCGTTAAAAAGCTGTTGTTTACCGACCATCTCCACCACGATCGCCTGCCTGGCAGGCGCGTCAAAAGACATAATAATGCCATTGGCCAGGGCAATGAACATGATCTGTAGCGGAGTGATCAACTTAAATTGGGTAAGCAGCGCCAGCAAAAACGCCAGGCACATAAAAGAAACCTGCGTAAAGATGAGGATATTCCTTTTATTCGCCCTGTCGGCCAGCACGCCGCCGAAGATAGAGAATAAAAACACCGGGATTGAACCCAAAAAACCCACAAACCCGAGCAAGAAAGCCGAGCGAGTCAGTTCAAACACCAGCCAGCTTAAGGCAATATTCTGTACCCATGTGCCGATCAGGGAAATGAACATCCCCAGCCAATATATCCTGAAATTCTTTATCTTTAGAGAAGAGAACATCTTTCTTAGGCAGGATTGGATAAGCTTTGTTTAACCAGCTCGGCTACCAGTTTGCCATCCGCCTGGCCGGCTAGCTTGGCATTTACTTCTTTCATTACCCGGCCCATATCTTTCATGCTGCTGGCGCCTGTTTCAGAAACTACCTGCGCGATCACTTTCTTAACCTCATCTTCAGCAAGCTCCGGTGGCAGGTAAGCCTTTAAGATCTCCAACTCGCTTTTTTCTTTCTCGGCCATTTCAAGCCTGTTGCCTTTGGTAAACTGCTCAATGGAATCCTGCCGCTGCTTAATCTGCTTCTTGATCACGGAAACCGCTTCCGGGTCATCAAGTGCGTTTTTCTTTTTAGCCACCGCCAGATTCATTAAGTCTGCGCGCAGGAAACTCAAAACAGAGCTTTTTAAAGCGTCCCTGGCCTTCATCGCTTCTTTATAATCATTCAATATTTTCTCTTCTAACATATCATCCTCCATCAATTTTAACCTGCAGAAGATCACTTAAGCAGATAACCGTTACTATTGCTAAAACAAGACACATTTCTTAAAATCATTTACCCTTTTTTGCAGTTCTTTATATGTCAGTCCGGCGGTGCGCCGTAAACCGAAATCTTCAATGTTAAATGAGGCGGCGATTGTCCCATAAGCAAGCGCTTTTTTTATCGCCAGCGGCGTGATCTTGCCGGATTTAGCCAGATACCCCATGAACCCGCCGGCAAAAGTATCGCCTGCGCCCGTGGGGTCAACTACAGTCTCCGCTGGATACGCCGGAAGCGAAAAGGTGAACTTATCGCTTAGAAACAACACCCCATGTTCGCCCTTCTTGATCAATACCATCTTCGCTCCGAAAGATAAACAGGCGCGCGCAGCTTTAATCAGGTTTGACTCGCCCGAAAGCATCCTGGCCTCCTGGTCATTAGCCACATAGATATCCACATCTTTAAGCAATCTGACCAGTGAGCGGCGTTTATGATTAATCCAATAATTCATACTGTCTAAACCCACCAATTTCGGCGAGGACATCTTCTTCAGTAAATGCCTTTGGATATCCGGATCGACATTGGCCAGGAAAATATGGCTGATCCGGCGCTGCCGGTCAGAGATACGCGGCTTAAACCCCGCAAGCACACCCAATTCGGTGCTTAGGGTGATTGCTGTATTCAGGTCGCCCTCATACCGGCCTTCCCACCTGAATGTCCTGCCGTTATCGGTGATCAAAGAAGCCAATTCCAGGTTCTTCCCCTTTAGGAAATGGATATACTTCTTGGGAAAATCCTTGCCAACTATGGCGACAAGGTGCACCTGCGTAAAAAGGCGCGCGGCCATGGAAAAATGCGCAGCGCTGCCCCCAAGCAAATGTTTCTCATTTCCAAAAGGAGTTTTTACCGAATCCAGCGCAACAGTACCCAGGACTACGATGCTCATATCGATCTCCTATTTATCTTATGATCAACCAAAAAACCAGGGCTATGAATATACGGTATACGCCAAAGGATATGAAACTATGCCGCTTGATAAAAGCCAACAAAAATTTTATTGTGACAGCCGCGACAAGGAAAGAAACTACAAACCCCAGGCCAAGTGAAAGGAAATCACCGCGCGTAAAAACATGCGCGCTCTTATAAAGATCCAGGGAAACAGCCGCCAGCACCGTGGGTATTGCCAATAAAAATGAAAACTCCACGATTGTTTTTCGTTTTAAACCGGCTAAAAGCCCGCCGATGATCGTTGCCGCTGAGCGTGATACGCCCGGGATCATGGCAAAACACTGAAAAAAACCGATGCATAAAGCCTGGGGGTAGCTGATCGCTGAAAGCTCATCAATATCCGTGGGTTTTTCCCGGTGCAGCAACTCAAATACTATTAAAAAAATACCCCCTAAAAACAGCGACCAAAGCACGATACCATTATTGCCCAGAAGGTGTTCTTTGACCAGTTTATATAGAAAAACGCCGATCACGCCTGCGGGAATGAAAGCGATAAAAAGTTTCTTCCAGATATCAATACCATTGACAAGCTTTCGCCAGTACAAAACCACCACGGAGATTATCGCCCCCAGCTGGATGGAGATCTCAAAGCTCTTGGCGAACTCCGACTGGCTTAGATTAAGTAGTTTTGCCGCAAGCATCAGGTGGCCGGTAGAGGATATCGGTAAGAATTCAGTTACTCCCTCTATTAAACCAAGGACCAAAACTTGCAGGATACCCATAAAAACTCCTAATTGCAGTGCTCTTCCAGAAATTTCTGCATATCCGGGGGTAAAGGCGAACTTACTATAACGGCATTGCCTGTCCAGGGATGTTTAAAACTTAAATACCCGGCGTGCAGGCAAACCCTCTTGGCGCGCAATAGAAAATCCTTACGGAAGGCAAACTTGCTTTCGCCGACCAAAGGATGCCCGATCTTTTTGAAATGTATGCGGATCTGGTTAGTCCTCCCGGTCAAAGGAGTCACTTCTATAATGCTAAAATTACTTAAAACCCGGGTCACCTTGTATTTTGTTAAAGCATTCTTGCCTTCCAAGGGAAAATTTATCTGGCCAACCTGCTGAGACAGCGATCCTTGCACAAAAGCAATGTATTGCTTATGCACAGCTCTTTCTTTGAACATCTGCATCATTTTTTCCTGCTGTGCCTTTCCTTTGGCGTAAATGATCAAACCGGATGTCTCACGGTCTAAACGGTGGCAGGGATGCAGCTTGTAAGCAATATGCCTATCCCCTAAATCATCGTTCAATATACCGGTGAGCGTGCGTTTTCCGGCGCAACCGTCAGGCACGCTTAACAAACCCGCCGGTTTATCCGCGATGAGCAACCAGTTGTCTTCATAGGCAACCGGTATATTCATCTAAACAATCTCCAGCATGCGGTCAATGGCCAGTTTTGCCTTGCGCCGTATATCCGCGCTTATCCTAACTTCCTCTTTAAGCTCCTCTAAAGCCCAGAGCACCTTCTCCTGGGTCGTGCGTTTCATATTCGGGCACACCGCGCGTTCGCTGGCAGCATAAAACTCCTTACCCGGATTATCCGCCTTAAGCCGGTAAACCAGGCCTGTCTCCGTGCCGACGATAAATTCTCGCGCCGTGCTTTCTTTTGCCAATTTTGACATCTGCCCCGTAGAGATCACCGCGTCAGCAAGCGCGGCGACAGAAGAAAGGCACTCCGGATGCACCATAACTTTGGCGTGGGCATGGAACCTCTTTTCGCGCAGGACATCTTCCGGCAGGATCTTTACGTGCGTCGGACAAAATGCGTTCCAGGTGATCAATTTTCTGCCGGTTTGTTTGGAGACATATTCCGCCAGGTATTTGTCGGGGATAAAAATAATCTCCTTTTTGTCTTTTAAGGCATTCACCACCGCTACGGCATTGCTGGAAGTGCAGCAATAATCCAGCTCTGCCTTGACTTCCGCGGAAGTATTCACATACCCTATTGACACAGCCTGGGGGTATTTAGCTTTGAGTTTCCTTAAGTCGTCGGCATTAATCATATCAGCCATGGGGCACGACGCTGAGGCGTCCGGCATGATCACTAATTTTTCCGGAGAAAGCACTTTAGCTGTTTCGGCCATAAAATGCACTCCACAGAAAACAATTACCTGCGCTTCTGTCTTTGCGGCGATCCTGGAAAGTTCTAAGCTGTCGCCACGGAAATCTGCGATATCCTGCACTTCAGGCAGCTGGTAATTATGCGCCAGGATTACCGCGTTGCGTTTTTTTTTCAGTTCCTTGATTCTTTTAATCAACTGTTTATCTTCTTTAATCATAAAATCAAAATATCCTTTCTATGATACCTCCGCCTAAAACTGTGCCTCGTAAATAAAATACTGCGGATTGGCCGGGAGTTATAGCGAATTGCGGCTTGTGAAAAATAACCCTGAATTTGTCTTTAACAGGATAGATATCTGCTTTTGCTTCTTTATGATTATACCTTATACGCACCTTAATCTCAACTTTCTTTTTAAAAGGCTGCCCGGTGGTAAAATGCACGCTATTCAGCAGGCAATCTAAAGCATACGCCTCCTGCCTGGGCCCCACAACAACCAGGTTCTCCTTCTGACGGATACCCGTCACATATAAAGGATGTTTCGCAGCGATACCCAACCCCTGGCGTTGGCCGATAGTATAGAAAGCCGCACCCTGGTGTCGGCCCAGCAGTTTTCCCTGCCGGTCGACTATTGCGCCTGGTTTGAACGACCCTTTAGATGAGGATTTTAAAAAATCCCGGTAATCATTACCGGGAAGAAAGCATACTTCCTGGCTGTCTGGCTTTTGCGCCACAGGTAATCCAAGCGCCCCTGCCAGGCGGCGGACTTCTTCCTTATAATAACCGCCCAGCGGCAATAACGTGTATTTTAACTCATCCTGGCCTAACCGGTATAAGAAATACGACTGGTCTTTGCGCAAATCCCTGGCCTTCTTAAGCAACCAGCCGCTTTTTCCTTTAGCAATCTTTGCGTAATGGCCCGTGGCCAGAAAATCCGCCCCCAAAGCGCGCGCTTTTCTAAGCAAAGAGCCGAATTTGATGAACTGGTTGCAGCGCACACAGGGGTTAGGCGTAAACCCGGCTAAATACTCGCCGCGAAAATTATCGATCACTTCTTTCTGAAAAACCTTCTGCAAGTTCAATACGTAATGCTTGATGCCTAATAGATGCGCCACCCTGCGGGCGTCCTCTATGCCCGAGAGGCCGCAACAACCGGGTTTCTTGCCGCCTGTTTCAGCTACGTTAAAACACATAGTGATCCCGATGGTTTCAAAACCTTTTTTCTGTAATAAGGCGGCGGCTACTGAAGAATCCACGCCACCACTCATTGCCACAAATACGCGTTTTTTCATGGAGTTTATTATAACATACCTGGATCAAACCGCTAAATCTTAAAGATAACGATAAAAAAAGGCCCGACATTTTCATGCCGGGCCGGGTGTTTCCTTGTTAAAGGCTTATAACTTGACTACTTTAGTAGCCTGTTCGCCTTTAGGACCTTTTTCGATATCAAACTCTACTTCCTGGCCCTCCTCTAAAGTCTTATAGCCATCACCCTGTATGGCGGTATGATGTACGAATACATCTGCACCGTTCTCAGGAGTAATAAACCCATAACCTTTTTGGTTGGAAAACCACTTTACTTTACCTTTTGCCATTTGTTCTGCTTCCTCCTTTCCACAAAATTTAGTAAATAACGGCAAGAAACAAAAAAACCGTAAGGTACTTGACTCTTTCTCCTTACGGTTAAAGACTTCTTTTCCCTTATTTACTACTTGAGTAAGTATACACTAACAAACAACTTTGTCAACAAAAAAATAGCTATTTTTTCTCTTATAATGGGCGATCTTACTGGATAAACCAGCTCAATATTCTTCGGCGGAGCAAAAAATAAAACAATAATTATTTCAAGCTATCTATGGATTTAAGGTTAAAATAACCCAGGACTTTTACTTTTGCCTTGGATTTAGCCACCAGCCAATCATGGTATTTACGCATGAACCGGTCGTGATCAGCTTTTTCCTTCCACTGGTAGACTGAAATATATTGGCCGGGGTACGCATAACGCTTCATCGTATGATACGAGATGAACCCTCTGGCTTTCTTGGTGAAGCCTGCCCAGATCAGGCTGTCGCGGCGATATTTAGCC
>Ga0265297_10001881_pt1 | contig 45792 bp, 88 predicted proteins | sample Munlanlwell13791_FD_192502 | JGI IMG/M metagenome (GOLD analysis project Ga0265297, IMG submission 192502) | Leachate microbial communities from a municipal landfill in Southern Ontario, Canada - Leachate well 137-91 | ecosystem: Engineered > Solid waste > Landfill > Unclassified | place...
AAAAAATTATAAGTATAAAAAAATAATAAATAATTATATTGAGCAATTATATGATGATAGAGATAAATAAAGTATTGACAAAATAGATTTTATATAGTAATATATAATTATAAGGTTAAGATAACTTTGAAAGGAGATAACATATGAAATTTGAAAAATATTTAAATATGGTAAATCATGAATTACCTAATGATGATATAAAAATGTATTTTGAAAAAAGTATGATAGATGAAATAGGTATTATTAAACATGCTGCTTATAGGTTTTTTGCTCATGGATGTAAAAATCAAGAATTAAAAGAAGAAACTAAAAAACAAGCTAATAATATAATAGTAAACGGTTATTTAGATTTTGAATAAAGGAAGATAAATAGATGTTAGACCAAACAAAAATAAATATAGGAGTATATTTATTTTCAGTATTTCAATTATTAAATAAAAAACCTAATTTAATAACTGAAGATAAGATATTTTCTATAGAAAAACAAATTAGTTTTATAGAATCATTATTAATTCGTATTCCGGTAAATGATATATTTATATATTCATCAAATAAAAAATTTAATGAATATAAAGTAATAGATGGTTCTAAAAGATTAAATGCTGTATTTAGTTTTATAAAAGATGAATTTAAATTAGTTGATTTAGAATATTTAGAAGATTATAATAATATGACTTTTAGTGAATTACCGCCATTTTTAAGAAGAAGAATAGAAGAAATTACATTTACAGTATATATGATAATGCCTGGTTCACCAGAAGAAATAGTAAATAATATTATAAAAAGGATAAAATAATGAAAAAAGAATTAAAATCAACAGATGAAATGCATAAAATATATCATAAATTTTGTAAATGGATAAAAAAGACTTTTGGAACATTTGATGTAATAGGTTATGAAGCTATGGAAAAAATTGAAAACTATGTAAAAAAGAATCCAGAAATAAAAATTGTTGAATGTGATGATGATATTAACGCTGGTTCAATATTATTATTAATACCTCACCCTAAATTTGGTATAACAGTAATGTTTATTCCACAATGCACATCTGTTCAAAATACTTTCTTTTTATATGAAGGTAATTGTGAACAATTGATTAAAACTTTAACAGATATGAAATCTATTTATAGGGAGTAATTATGATAGTAATATGTAAAAATTGTGGCTATCAAATAGAAAGACAAAAAGAAGATTTAATGTATAAACAATGTATTGAATGTAAAGAATATGGTTTTATAATACCAGCACATAGTTATGAAGAAAATGAAAATCCTATAAAACCTAGTTTTGGATATTTAAACAGAATTAACAGAAGATGATATTGGTAAGTTATGAGGCTATGAATAAATGAACACTTATAAAAAATGTTTAAATTGTAAATTTTATCAAGAATATGATAACGAAAGAGGATTTGGAAATTGTATTTTTATGGATGAATATACCCCTAAAACAGTAGTGCCAAATAATATTGTATTTGGTAATGTTGATGAACCTTTAAATGTAGGTAAATTTTTTGGGTGTATTCATTTTGAATCTAAAAATTTAATAAAATTATAAGGAGAATATAAATGAGATGTTATAAGTGTAAATCAGAAGAAAATTGTGAAACAAGATTAAAAGGTATAATAATAGATTGTGATATTTTTATATCTAAAGATATATATAAACAAATTGAATTTAAAGGTAAGAGTATTGATTATAATGAATGGATATATGGTTATTTTCAGCAATATCCTGATGGTAGATGTTTTATAACTAATGATTGTGATAAATTTATGACTATTGAAGATATGTATGCTGATCAATTATTTGGTTCTGAAATGATTGAAGTAATACCTGAAACAGTAGGTCAATATTCAACATTAACTGATAAAGATAATGAAAAAATATATACTGGAGATATAGTTGTTTTTGGTGGTCATCATTTAGAAATAAAATTTGAAAAAGGAGCTTTTGGTTTTTATTTAAATGGTTTTACTCCTTTAGCCACATTATTTTGTTGTAAAAAAAATAAATTAATGGATATAAAAAAAATAGGTAATATACATGATAAATAACATATGGAAACCAAGATTAGTAACAGTATATTGTAAAAGTTGTAATGATACTTATGAGTTAAGTAAATTTGAAAGTGAAATTATGACATTATCAAGTTTATCCTGTAGAAATTGTGGAGGCTCTATTAATATTAAACTTCCATCAGATATAGTTCCTTTTGATCCTGAATCACTTGTAAAAAGATTTACTTATGAAGATATGATTAACTTTGCTAATTGGACTAATAGATATGATAATACTATACATTTTGGTAAAAATGATTTAGATGAATGGTTAAATGAAAGGAATAAATAATGAATAATAAATTAATAGGTAGTAATTGGAATAATAAAGATGCTACGCCAGATGCTGATATAAGAAGATGTAAAAGATTAATAAATAATGATATTTATTTAGCTACAACAGTTTTATTGAACAAAGATACAATAGATTTGTTAGTTTATAATTATAAAGAAGCCGTAGATATTATGACATCTAAACAAATAAAAGATTTTGAAGAAACAGGTATATTATCAGGTTATTTAGGTTTAAATTGGATAACAGATAAAAATTTAGATTTTAAAATACCAACTGGTGAAATATTAGTAATAAGTGATATGAAAGAAGATATAACCTCAGAAAACATAAAAAATTTAGATGATAACAGAAAAGTATATATGAAAGTTTGTTAGGTAATTATTATGATTAATTTTAGCGATATAAAAGAAGATTTTTTATTAAAATATCCAAAAGGTACTCATAAAGATTTACAAGAGTATATGAATAAATTAGTTATGCATGTTATGGAAAGATATTATGTTGAACAAAAACAACATAATATAGAATATACCGATAATGATTTATGCTATATAGGTAAAATAATAGAAACATTTGAATATGTAGATGCTACAGCTATTTTTAAAGATAAGATAGATATTTATTTAATTAAGGATTATGAATACACTAAACAAAGGATAAAAGAAATAATACCTGATTATTTTAGTATAAGTTATAAACTTAAAAAAAGAATAACAGATTGTAGACATTGTAACTATAATGATGAGCATGGTTGTCAAATAAATTGTGAATGTCTGGATGATAATTATAAATATATAGAAATAAAATAAAGGAGAAAAAATGGAACAAGTATTAGAAAAACACCCATTAGATATTTATTATGAAGAACAGGAAAAACATACTAATCTAAATAAAATATTAAGTCAATACATAGAATTAGTAATAACAGATAAAGTAAAAATATGTATAGATACAATAAAAGATGATCTTGGTATAGATTTAGAAGATTATCATAACGAAAATGTTGGTAAATATAATTTAGAGGTAAAAAATAGATTTTTATATATTACACCGCTTGATGAAGAAGAAAAACAAAAATGGAAAACTATTGGATATTTAAAAAATTTAAAAGAAGAAAATGATAAAAAGTTTTATAGTCAAATATCACAAGCAATAAGTATTGTATTAAACTCAATATATTCTGAATACTGGGAATTGATATAATGAAAATAGGTATATATAGTCAAAGAATATTAAAAGATAACTTCCCAACTTATAATATTGAAGCTATTGTGGATGATAAAATAGTAATAGCTGTAACAAATGAAGATTCAACAGATTATTATAAATATAACAAACGTAAAAACTACTTTGATACTATAAATTTAGTACATCCAGTAACAGGTAAGAAATTTAAGATTATAACAAGTACACATCATAGAAGTAAAACAATATAAAGGAAAAAATATGATAGAAAATAATTTTGGATTATACATAAGAAATACAAGATTAAAACATGACTTATCTTTTAGAAGATTTTGTAAATTATTAGAAGTTAATCCTCAACAATGGTATAGAGTAGAACAAAATTATTTAAAACCTACTAATAGTGAACTACAAAAAATAGTTTGTATTTTAGGTGAGAAAATAGAAGATTTACAGTATTTAGTAGATAATACTCTTTATCTAACTGAACCTGAAAAATACGTAAGTTGTTTACCTATATTTCCACATACGCGTAATAAAGAAGATTTAGAAAATTTGATTAAAGATTTAGGAGTAAAATGAGTATGACAAAAGAAGAAAAAATGAATTTAATAAGCTCAAAATTAGATGAATTAGATTTAGAAATATCAGGTATTCTTTTTAAATTAAAATTAAAACGATTTGAACAGGAAAGATTATATTCTTTATTTAATGAAGTAAAAGAATCTGATCAAAAGTATTTTACTGATGATCTTTTATAGGAGGATAAAAAAATGGAAGAATGTAAAAAGTGTAAATGGTGGTTAACAAGTGGTTGTACTAGAGATTTTGATGATTGTAGATATGAAGAAAAAGAAAATCCAAATATAAAAATTATAAAAGGTAAAAGATATGATAAATACTGTAAAGGTTGTGGAAAAGAAATAGGTTGTTATAGACATAAAGATGTTAAATTTGATTTAGATGGAAAAGAAATTTGTATAACGTTATATTTAGTTAGTTGTTCTGATTACTGTACTTATAAACCTATAGATATAATTGTTGATTAAAAGGATAAAAAATGAAAGAAATCATATTATCTACAAAAGAATTTAAAAAAATAGATTATAAAAAATTAAAATATCAAAAAAAAGAAAAATATGAATTTTTATGGAAAGATCAAAGTAATAATAGTTCTGAAGAATTTATAATTGATTGTAATTTTACAATTGAAGATAATAAATTACATATAGAAGATATTTTAAATATTTATGGTAATATTGCAACTAAAGATCATTATGATGCTACTATAGATGTAATAAAAGAAGATGGGTATGAACAAGAATTTATAAAAGAATTAGATTTTAAAAATTATAAAGAAGAACAAACCTATAAAGGTAGATTTTTAGCTAATCTTGAACATTCAGGTGGTTATAGTTCTTATACTGGTGATTCAGACTATGAATGTAATATTGAATTAAGATATTTGGATTGTTTATAGTTTATTAATAAAATATTAGGAGTAATAAAATGAATACTTGTGATAATTGTGGAAAGAAATTAAAAATTGATCAAATTGGTTTATGTGATAAATGTGATAAAGAATTTATAATAGAAGGTTTAATGAAGTTAGAATTGAAATTATCTATTTATAATAATCTAACAAAAGAAAAACTTGGAGTTATAACCGCTGATAGTAGTTTAAATTGTACCTCACATAATTATAAATTTATTCCTTCTGGAATACCAATTGAAAAAGCACAACTTAGTTTAATTGAAAAACAAATGGAATTTATGAGAGATAATTTAATAATAAGTAGAAAGTAAAAGATAATGAAAAAATCAACAAGAGTATATAAAACATTAGTTAGATGGTTAAACAGATGTATAAAAAGACAAAGGGAAGAACTTGAACTGTTAAAAAATATTGAAAATGAAATATTATTTTCACCTACAAAAATGGAATTTTCTGATACTTCTATATCATTAAGACCTATGAAAAGTAGAAGATTTTATAGTCAAATTAGACATTTTCTATAATTTAACATAAATATTTTTTTATGTTATATATCCATATAAAGGAGAAAATAATATGAACGTTTTAACAGTTTTTGCTATTATTCTTGTACTTTTATGGGCTACCGGTCATATAGTTTCTTTTACTGCTGGAGGAATAATAAATATTTTACTTGTTATCGCTCTTATTTTTATTATTATTGCTTATTTACCTCGTCCTAAAGTATAATCTTAATATCTAAATATAAAAATCGTAAAATAAGTATTGACAAAATAAAATAAAAATATTATAATAGTTATTAATCAAAATAGTTTTAAAATTATGAGCTTCTGATACAAGCTCTTAATTTTTTTATTAAGGTTAAAAGGGTAAAGAGTATTAATCTAATGGAAAATAATAAATATAACTACATAGGTCAATGCGATAAACTAAGACTTAACGGTTATGAAGATAACTGGCAAAATATGATGAAACAAAAAATAAAAATAACTAAAAACTATTTTAAAAAACATACTAATTACAAAATAATACTAGATGACGATGAAACTCTTGATAACCTTAAAAACTATTATCCTGATATTATTTTTTTTAAAAGCCTATGGGCTAATAAACCTTGTCTTTTTATTCAACACTCAGGTTTTGAATTTATCTTTACTCTATAATTCTATCTAATTACCCGCTTACCTATCTCATTTACCTATCTAATTTATACTTTTACTATATTTACTTATAAATATTTATCAATACACCTTAAAATTGATTTAAAACACTATTCACTTTTTATACTTTCTATCTTATAATACTATTTAACCTTTCCAGTTTAAAAATATAACTACTAAAACTTACTCTTACCCTAATAAGAGTATCTTTTTTTTCTTAAAGCTTTATCTTTTTTACCTTTTATGATATTATATATACTTGAAAGTACATTATCACTACTTTTTAACCTTTTTACCTTATTCCTCTTTATACTCCTAAATTTATTCATATTATCTATTTTTTACCTTTTATTTTTATATTCTCTTATTATCTCTCCTTTTTACACCTCCGTTATACCTCTATCTACTATTTTTATTTATTTATCCTCTTACACCTTTATTATCTCTACTTTTACTAAAATTTAACACTCTCGTAACTTCTTATTCCTACTTATATCTTTTATATATACGCCTGTACTATTCTTACTTTTGTATCTTATACCTATCTTTTTTATCCTTTTTTATAGATTTTATTTACTATAGTTACTTATATTACTTTCTATATTACTTCCTATTAGCGCTGGTTTACCCTATTTTTTTGATCTATATAAATAATATTTATAGAAATTAAGGTTATATTTGAATAGTTATGGAAATCTCTATACAAATATAGTAAAATAAAAGATAACAGGAGATTTAACATGGTTCAAGAGTTAACAGAAATAGAAAAAGACTACAAAGACCTAAGTATATCAAAGACATTAGATTTTAATACAGCTGAAAGGCGTAGGAAAATCAAAAGAATGATGTTAAAAAATCTTCCATCAGCTGTAATGGCAAGGGTATTGAGTACAGCAGAAGGTATAAAGTTTACAGCTGAAGATATAGATAATGAAGTAAACCAAATGCTTGAAGATACTAAAGAAAATTTGTTAGATGATCCAATAAAACAGATAGGTAAAACCATATTAGATTTAGATGAAGTATTGACTATCTGTATAAATAAGATAGATAAAAAGGATATAACACCAACAGAAGAAATGAGATGGTTGAATTTATGGCGTAGATTAACAAACCAAAAGACCGATTTACTTATAAGTACAGGTGTATGGGATAAAGCCCCAGATAGATTACAGATAGAAAGTAATATAAATATAAATTTAACATGGGAAGACAGGGTAAGAAAGTACAGGGAAGAATCAGTAAAACAATTTGGTGATCTAAAAAGAGCTAGTAAAGTAGTAAGAGAGTTAGAAGTACATGAGTTAGAAGCTAGTGGTATCTTACCAACACAGTACACCGGAGGGTTAATGTTAGAAGATAGTACAGTAATAGATATTGAACCTGTAAAAGATTGACATATATACCAGATAATTTAGTTTTATCGCCCGGTTGTCGGGCGATCGTTTTATAAAAGTGTGAACTAATCGTTAACTTAAGTTAGAGTATATCACCGGGCTAAGCAAATAGATATAAAAACTTATAATGTAGATATTATAAAGGTTATAGTTTTAAATCGTTAACTATTTAGGTTTTAATATTTTTATTTTTCATAGGGGTTTTTTATATTTTTACTATTTAAATTAAATTTATAGTTTTAATATGGCGATTGTATTAAAAAGATATAAGGTTGAAAGCCTGTAAAATAAGGTATAATATTTTTAGGTATAAAAAATATTCCTATACAGTTAATAAAAGGTTATCATATTTGCCGGGTTGAGACAAAAGGTAAAATTGATATAAGTTAGATAATATCTATATTTTTTAAAAAAACGTTTATAATAATGGTTTTAACTTAATTTATCTAAAAAGATTACTATACATATTTTTATATCCAGCTTAAGGAAATGAGTTCTAAAATTTTTCAAAAGATGCCTAAGGAAATGGATTTTAAATTTAATCACAAATCCGCCTGAGGAAATGAATTTTTAAATTATTTGTCAATGTGCTTAAGGAAATGGTTTTTTATATTATTCAAATTTGGCCTGAGGAAATGGATTCCAAATTTTTTTATATCCAGCCTAAGGAAATGGATTTTTGTTTTATTCAGAAATCCGCCTGAGGAAATGGATTCTAAATTTTTTCACCCATGTGCTTAAGGAAATGGTTTTTTCAAATTTTTATAATGACCTCTAGTAGTCCACAATTTTTTGGATTGTAACTTTTAGCAGTCCACAAAAAATCAGATTGTAACTTTTAGCTGATCAATGAAAATGGATTTGAGAGTGTAATCAGTCCACAAAAAATCGGATTGTAACTTTTACCAATTCAAAAAAATTTGCATACCAAAAAATACAATACCAAAAAAATTGGATTGTAACTGTATGCAGTTTTTTTGGGTTGACATAGTTATGTATCCTTTGTAACCTTTATTTGATCTAATTATACTCTATCACATTTTTTATAAATTGTCAATACATTTTTTAAAAATTTATTCCCATTCATATTTTCTTTCATTCCTTTTTTTACTTTGCTCAACATCATATCTTTCAAGAGCAATATAATATCTACCTACAAATTTTTCTTTATCTTGGTGAGTGTTATCACCTGTGTAATCTATCCCAAGTTTATTTTTTATAGCATCAAGCCATTGTTTAGCATCATTTGGGTCGTTTTTATTTAATTCTACTATTATCATTTTTTAATCTCCTTATCTTTAACCTTATAGTATTATCATAACATATAAAATAATAATTGTCAATACCTATTTAGATATTTTTTTTAAAAAAGTGATAGCACTTTTACCAGTTTTAAAATTTGTTTGTAAACCGGTTTTGTAATTAAAGAAGGCGATCGTTTGAATATTATCAAAGCCATCGGCTTTAATACCAAGATCACCGGTTTTGGTTATAAATTCAACCAAGTTTCCGGTATGTAGTATAGATGAAACTATACCAAGTCCATATGTACCGGTTTTGATTTGGTTGACTACTTTATTTAATTTCATTTTTGTTCTCCTTTACTTTAACCTTATCTTTTACTTTATATATATATCATAACATATTTAATATATAATGTCAATACTTTTTTTAAAAATAATTGAAAATATTTTGGTTATTTTTATAAACCTGTAATAGCTGGATTACAAAAAAAGTTTGCGGCTTCCGTTCTTACCCTACTCCCCATACTGCATCTTGGGGGCTTGTTTGTTTTAGTTTTCCTCCTTTCCTTTAACCTTATAATTATATATTAACATATTATAGATTAATTGTCAATACTTTTTATAAAAATATTTCAATTATTTTATAAAATAAATTAGCCCGGCTAACCGGGCTTGATTTGTATAATTTTTATTTGTGTTTGTTATACTTTAATAATACACCATCTAAAAAATTATTTACTTTACTTTCAAAGTTTGGTTTATTCGGATCAGCGTATAACCTTTTACCTTTGATTAAGATATACACCATAGGTGTATCAAATTCTGATTTTTCATAGTTATGTTTAGTATCATAAAATTTACCGGCGGCAAATCTAATAATACAGGTTCTTAAATAATGAAGTTCCACATTATGTCCAGCCTTTGGATAATAGTATAACCTACAATCAAAATGGGCTTTTTCGGTAAACAGAGTTACATTTATATTAATATATGTTGTAGGTAGTATAGTTGGTAAACTTTGTCTTAACATTTTTTTTTCTCCTTTACTTTTAATCTTTAACCTTATAATATTATAATAACATAAAATAGATTAATTGTCAATACATTTTAATAGATTATTTTCATTTATTTTTTCCATAACAAATCCTTGAATAAAATTCCAGTTGGTATAACTAAGGTCATAATGTCCGAAACCGGAACATCTATGGATTATACCTGATATTTCTTCAACCAATTGCTCCATAGTTAATTGTTGTTTTGTTTGGAGCATATATTTTTTACATCTTAAGGCAGCTCCATTAAAATGTTTTTCAACTTTAGCTCTTAAATTAATATTACCTTTTAAACTATATTCACGATTTGGTAAATTTAATCCTTTAACCGATTCTTCAAACGTATCATAATAATCTTTTATAGCTTCTAAACTTTCCTGTAACATTTTTTTCTCCTTTATTTTAACCTTATAGTATTATACTAACATATTATATATTAATTGTCAATACTTTTTTAATAAAATAATCTAAAATAATTTTAGGAAGCTTTCAAATGTAGTAATAATCTTATATTGAGCATAGCGATCGTTTTAAATCAAATTTAAGACACTTAAAAAATATTTTTAGTAATATAAAACAAAACATTTAATTCAAGTGTCAAAAAATGGTTACTATAAAATAATATAGTAATAGCCTACATTATAGGTGTATAGTTTGAAAAGTTATAAAGATAAGATATAAATATCAAATTTACTTCACAATTATTTTTGGGCGGCTTCTGTTCTCGCCCTGAACCTCATACTGCGTCTTAAGGTATAATTTATTTTATAATTATATATTATCATATTTAATATATAATGTCAATACATTTATTATTAAGATATAGTTAATAAATATTTGATTTTGTTTAATCTAATATTAACTATAAAAGTATTGACAATTATATTTTAAAATGATATGATATATTTATAAGATTAAAAGTAAAGGAGAAACAAAATGGATAATAATTTTAAAAAAGGTGATAAAGTTATATATAAAGATTATAATGGATTAAAAATTGGTTACGTGAAATTAGTTTATCCAAATAAATCTAATGATGATATAGTAATAAGGATTGTATCTGAAAATGATTATGATAAATATAATGGTGATATAACAAAAATAGATGATACGGATACACTTTATAAAAGAGATAAAACAGTAAGTAGTTTTGATCAAACTAAATGGGATGCATATGTAAGATTACAGGAAGAAATGAGAATTGTAAAATTAAGAACTGATGTAGCTGTAAAAGATTGGTTTGGAATAACTTTATAAAATATAGGTAAAGTACACCGGTAAGCCCGGTGTATTTTATTTAAAAATATTTTAAATTATTTTGTATAAAGGTATTGACAATTAAAATAAAATATGATAATATATAATTATAAGGTTAAAGATAAAGATTAAAAAAAGGAGAAAAAAAATGACTAAACAGTTAATTAGTTTACCTCAACTGGATTCAACTTATGTAACTAAAGAACAAAGAAGTTTTACAGATGAAGCAATAACAGAGTTACATAAACAAAGGATACTTAAGGCTTTAGATAGTACAGTTGAAAAGTATATCTATAAAGCCCGGTTACAAGCTAAAGAGCAAATGAAAGAATTAGGTCATAGTAATCGTTTATTAAATAAATTCACTGTAGAAAATATTTTAATTTTAGCTGGTATAGAATCTGAACAAGTACCAGATGTAAATTATAATTATATGTGGGCTCAGGTAGAAGATTTTTTCAGTAATGAAATTTAAAAAATAATTTATAAGTTTACCGGTGATAAAACACCGGTTGACTTTTATCTATATATTTATATACATGCGGCCTCTGTTCTCGTCTTAATCCGCTTACTACGTCTTACGGTTTTTATTTTATAATTATATAATAACATATTATATAATTAATGTCAATACATTTTAGATTAAAAATAAATTAACAAATAAAATATTTATTTAATCTATTGTTAATAATAAAAGTATTGACAATTATATTTTAAAATGATATGATATAAATATAAGATTAAAAGATAAGGAGAAAAAAATGAGTAAAGTTATTAATGAAGATGAACTAAAAAAATTAAATTTAACTGAATTAGAAGAAAAATTTATAAGAAGTTATTTACCAATGCTATATGAATATGAATTTTCAGATGTAGATGTAAATGATATAGCAAAAGATACCGGTATATCAAATAAAATATTACGTGGTGTATTAGGAAATCTTATTAAAAAAGGTATACTTGAGTTACCATGGGAAGGTGATATGGGTATTGATAAATCAGCTAGAGGTATTATATACCTTTCACAAGATTATTATAAGTTACATCTGGATTGGATTGATTAAATAATAGGTAAAATACACCGGGCTAACCGGTGTTTTTTATTTTTAAATATTTTAATTATTTTGTATAAAAGGTATTGACAATTATATTTTTAATATGATAATATATAATTATAAGGTTAAGTAAAGGAGATGAAAGATGGAAATACTAAAAAAAACTAAAGATCAAAACAAACCAAATACTTATTTGGTTTTAAATGATTATGAAGTAAAAGTATTACAAGAGCTTAACCATAATGTATATAAGAGCGGTAAGCTGGTATTAGTTAAGTTATTAACAGATGAAGCAAATAAAATTTATTTTGATCTTTATAATTTACCTAAAGTTAAAAAAGTAAAAAAATCTATTTTTACGCTTTATGGTTTAGATTATATTTTTTATGGAGATATTAACAAAATAAATCAATAAAGGTATTGACAATTAAAATAAAATATGGTATGATAATAATATAAGGTTAAAGATAAAGGAGAAAAAAAATGAGTACACAGGTAATAGAAAAATATATAAAAGAAAATTTTAATAATATTGATTATGCTGATATTCAATGTTGGAAAAAAACAGATGATACATGGACTAACAGATTAATGGTATTAAATATGAATCGTGTTAGTAGTAATAATGTAACTTTAAATATACCGGTTGAATTACACTTACCTTCACCAGATATAACAATACAAAATAATGCTTATCATACACATGATTTTATCCGGTTAACAGTTGAATTATCAAAAGAAGAAATTGAAACTATAAAAAATTTAATTAAAACAGCTAAGACAAATACTACATCATATAAATTTATACTACAATACGATTCAAAAGACTATGGTGCATTAACAAATAATGGACTTATAGAACATAAATTATATTTGGAATTATATACGCCTGGTAAGTATAAAATTAAAACATATACTTATCTTATAGCTAGGGAAATAGTGGATTTAAAAAAAGTAAAAGAATTAAATCTTAATAGATATGAAAATGGTAAATTTAAAGCTATATTTGGTATAACAACAATACCTTATAAAAGTGCATTAATGTTAACCTAATATTAATAATAAAAGTATTGACAAGTATATTTTAAAATGTTATAATATAAATATAAGGTTAAAGATAAGGAGATAAAAAAAATGACTAATACGATTACAATAAAAACAAACAAACACTCAATCATAAGTAGTTTATTAGAAACTATAAATCATAAAAAAGATGATGATATAGTGGTAACAGATTGTCTAATAATCTATGATATGGCTACAAAAGATTATCAATGGAATATAACAACTAGAACAATTTTCGTTGGTACTACACATAATCATAAAGGTGTGGTTTACCATGATGATGATAAAACATTTTATAAGGCTTTTAGTAAAATGTTTAAAAATATTGTAAAGGAGATATAAAATGAAAGCTGTTGATTTATTTTATTTTATAGGTTCAAAATTTCAATTTGGATTAAATAAATACGAAGCTACTCCGGACTTATTAGATAACAATGGTATGATTAAAGGCGTTGTTAAATCTTGTAACTGGGTATGCGATAGGATTGAATTTATTTTATTAAAAAGTAAATCAGGTCAAATAAAGATACATACTTATTTTGTTACCAAAGGTAAAATGGAATTTATAAAAGAAGAAATATTTGCTGACTTTAACTTAGGTATAAATGGGCTTAATAATAGAACCTTAAAAAGTTTAATAGCAAATGAAAATAATTTTAAAATAAATGATAAAAAGGTATTGACAAAATAAATTAAATATGATAATATATAATTATAAGGTTAAAGATAAAGGTTAAAAAAAGGAGATAAAAAATGAGTACAGAAGTAAAAGTAATAATTGATGATCTTAGTAAGATAAAAGAAGTATTATTATTAGCTGGTGAAGATGTACTTTTAAATCGTATTAATAATCAAGAATTAATTGTTATCAGATTAACTATAATACTTAAAGGTGATAAATTAAGATTAAATTTATTTACAGAAAAATCATCAGATAATAAAAAAGTTATGTTTAACTTAAGTACAGGTATAACATGGGATTTATTGAAATTAGTAAAAAGTTTTATCAATGTATTTGATATTGTTTGTACTTTTTAATAAAAAGGTATTGACAAAATAAATTTAATATGATATGATATAAATATAAAGTAAAAGATATAAGGTTAAAGTGAAAAGGAGAAATAAAATGAGTACACAAGTAAAAAATGAAAAGGCTTATGATGTAACCGGTGATTATGCTTATTTGTATACCGGTCATTATATAGATGATGAAACTAATGAAGATTATAGAGACAAATTTACCACTGAGATAACAACAATTACTGATAATGGTGATGAAGAAAAGGAAAGAGATTACTTTTTTATTGAAACTGAAATAAGGGATATATATTTAGGTCAAGATATTAAAGGTGAAGTTGATACTATTGAAGTTGAATTAGATAAAGTAGAATTTGCTGTTTTAAAGCAATTGATAAATAGTATCATAAAAGATAAAGATAATTTTAAATTTATCTATATTTTAAATGGGCAGTATTCATCAGCTATGAAAAAAAATGATTTGGTTGAAAATAGATTATACTTTAAACTTAATGGTATATCTTATTTAATTGCTACAGATGTAATAGCTACAGGTTATGAAAATTCAGATGAAAATAAATTTACTATAGTTGTATCTTAATCTCCTGTTTAACCTTTTAATCTTAAAGTTAAAGCCTGGTGTATACCGGGCTTTAATGATTTTAAAAATATTTTAATTTATTTTGTATAAAGGTATTGACAATTAAAATAAAATATGTTATGATAATAATATAAGGTAAAAGATAAAGGAGAAACAAAATGAGTACAGAAGTAAAAAATATAATAGGTGTTTTATCTGTACCTAAAATTACTCAAGGTGATGTAATAAAACAACAAGGTAAAGAAGATAATAGAACATTGGAATCACTTATTGAAAGTGATTTTGATGGTGGTGATTATATTAGTTATATAATTGAAAAAGATAAAAATAATTATATACTTGGTAAAGGTGATACTGGTTTTATATTAACAGCTTCAGTGGGTGATATTTTTATACAAAGGACTAAAAAAACATTAATCGAAGTTAAACAAGAATTTTTAAAATATTATAGATAAAAGTATTGACAATATAAATAAAATGTGTTATAATAATATTATAAGGTTAAGTAAAGGAGAAATAAAATGGATATAAAACAAATGGTACAAAGATATGAAAATAATCCATATGGATTAGGTTGTGATGGAATAGATACAACCGAATCTAATAAATATGCTATATTAAGTTTTGAAAGTAAATATGACCGCGATAAAGTTTATGATGAATTATTATCTAAAGGTATAAATAAAAATAGTATGAAAAAAAATAAACCTATTCATAATAATATTTTGTATAAATATGAAATTATTTTATTTTATTAGTAAAAAAGGTATTGACAATATAGATAAATTATGATATGATATAAATATAAGGTTAAAGATTAAAGTTTGAAAGGAGATCAAAAAATGTTTTTCACAGACACTATTACTCAAGAATTAAAACAAACAATTAAAAAGGCTTCATCAGCCGAATTAAAACTTACTAAAATAGATGGTAGTTGGAAAGCTAGTTTAATATTATATAAAGGTAAAGATATACTTAGTAGCATAGCATTTGAATCTATTGGTGTACCGGTTGGAGTAAATATAGCTCAGTCAGCTAAACAAGATTTTACACCAGATAAACCAATTGAAAGGATGAATATATTTATAAGTCAATCTAATTTTTCAAATTTAAGTGGGTTATTGAAAAATTTTAGAGTTGGTATGCATTTTGGATTTATGGTAACTTATGAATATATACCTTCAGTTGTATACAGTGAAAATGGATTAGCTGAAAATAGTTTATATCTTGAGATAGTAAAAGGTTATGACCATTTTGCTTATTGTATTCAAGATCAATTGGTGGATATTAAAAAATTTTATTTTCACCCACCAAGCCGTCATACTTCATCTTTTATAAAGATTTGTAGTTAACCTAAACTTAACTATAAAAGTATTGACAATAATATTTTAAAATGATATGATATAAATATAAGATAAAAGGTTAAAAGTAAAGGAGAAAAAAATGATTTTAAAAGTTGTAGTGAATTATGAAGATAATGGTAAATTTGAACGAGCAGTTGATGATTTTTATTATGAAAATAAAAGTTATGTATTAAAAGATAAAATAATTTATTGTTTTCAGGAAGAAACAGATATGGTAGATAATTTAGAAAAATGTATATCTGATCTATGCGTTAAAAATAATATACCGGTATCTTTTATAAAAGAAGATTAAGTAAAAAGTAAAATTGGTAAAGGTATTTTATACCTTTATTTTTTTTGTATGAAAATTATATACATGCGGCCTGCTCCCTCGCCTTAATCCCTATACTGCGTCTTGGGGTTATTTATCTTATATTATTATACTAACATATTATAGATTAATTGTCAATACTATTTTGAAAAATAATTGAAAATAGTTTTAAAAGATTACCAGTTACCAGCTTTCATATATTCGGCTACTGGATCAGCCCAGTCGTTATCATCAACGGCATCCCAGTTATCAGTTACTCTACCATGATAATCAACACTACCATTAGGTATTTCAAATTTATAATCTTTATTATCTGATATACGTCTTATTTTTCCATATAATACACCTTGCCAAGCTATAGCTGTTGCTATAACTGAATCTAAGTTAAAGCCATCACCTTTTACTATTCTTCCTTTTTCATCTATATCAGCGGCTAATAGTTCATCTCTTAAGATTTCTGAGGTTATAATTAAGCCATCTGGTTTTCCTTCATAAGCATATCTTATAGCTTCTTCTAAATCATCAAGCATTAGTGATCTACTAGCTCCGGTGGTTAACCAACCATAATCATCATCTTGAGCTTTATATAATATTTTAGCATATGGAATACCTTTAATACGTGCATAATCAATAAATTTGGATATTACTTTATGTCCATGGTTATTTCTTTCTATCATTACTAAACAAGCACCAATAGGAGCTCCATAACTAATAGCTATTTCCAAAGCTTTTTTTGCTAAGTTATCCGGTTTATATAAACCTTCTAATAATTTTACTTGTCTTTGAGTATGTCTATCTATAACACATATAGATGATGGTGTACTGTGTGGTTTACCTTCACTTGTATCTACTCCTATTACATATCTATGTCCTTCTATATAATGTTCTTCTGGTGGTAAATCATACATTAAATGTCTTGAATCATATGGTCTTACTCCGGATTGTATAAAGCATTCAGTATCATCTTCAGGGTATTCTTGTTTAAATGCCCATATATCACCATCCATTTCTTCTATTTTTTCACGACGCCATTGTATTTGGCCTGGGCTTAGGTTATATTTTGATATTAGATAAATTTCTTCTTCAGTTAAAGTTTTTATATCTATTGTAGGATTAGCTACACAGTAATTACTATCCCACCACCATTGGTAAAAGAATGATCTGAATTTACCTTCACCTCTTTTACCTTTTTTATAATTACTATGAAATAAACCACCTACACCATTTGGTGTACTTTCATAAGTTATATCACCATCATCTGGTACAGATGGTAATAAACCTTTCATTACATCTTTAGCATTTTTCCAAAAGGCGAGTTCGCTGTTGGATATTATACCTATAGGTGTTTCAAAACAATGATCTTTATGATTAACTGTAATATCATATACATCATTAATTTCATAAGGTTCTATTAATTTTATTTTTACATAGATAATATCATTTATAATTTTAAATTTACGTTGTTTATTTGTTTTTGGAGTAAAATAATTAATTGAATAATTTGGTTTAGTTGGTTTATCATATCTTTTTACATTTTTATTATATCGTAATGATACTAAAGTATTTTCAAGTCCTATATATAATCTTTTAATCTGTCTACTTATTTTTTCATGTATAGACATTACATTAATTAAATCTTTTCTATTTTTACTACCATCACCATCTAAATATCCTTTTAAAACACCTGATATAAAAATTTTATTAGTTTTAAAAAACCATTCAGGGATATGTTTATTTTCAACTCTACCACAAATTGATTCAGTTAAATGAGCTAAAAAAGTCCCTTGTAATGTAGTTAATTTACCATTATAATTTTTAAAAGTATCATCTCGTCTTTTACCACATAAAGTTTTAGCAAATTTATAAGCATTTTCAATAAAAGTTTCATCTTTATGATAACCGAAAACAACAGCATTATATCTATTAGTTTTATATTGTTTTGTAATATGACCTTCAGCTAAATAATAACCTAAATAATAACCAAAATCATAATCTAATTTAACTGTATAATTTTCTATATGTTTAGTTCCACCACCTTGTTGTCTTGGTAAATTAGGTAAATTATAAGTATATTCTTTTATTTCATTTGTTAATTTTATTTTAGGTAAAGCTATCCAATCATTAGTAGTTAAATCATCACATTTTTTCCAACCTTTATCTGTTAATACTTTATGTTCTTTAGTTAAAGGTAATTTTTCATTACTATACCAAGTTTGTATATTATATGTTTGTTTTTTTCCTGTATAAAATTTATTATTTACTTCAGCTATTTCACCGCTAGAAGTTATTATTTTATCACCTATTTGTATTTTTTCTATAGTTTTAGTAGAACCATCAGATAATATTATTAAACCATCTTTATGAACACAGCAATGTAAATTGTTTATAGTTTCTGATCTACCTATATCACCACACCAGTCAATTGTTATCTTACTACCAAGTTCCGGGAAGCTTAAAACTCTTATATTATCTCTACCTCTTTTACCTCTCCCTTCAGTTCCTTTTATAGCTGGTTTTAATTCACTTGGTATGCTATCATACATTTCTTTTATAGTTACTAAAAATTCTTCACTAGCTGTTTGTTTATGTGTAACTAATTTGGTATGCGTACCTTCGTTTGTAATAGTATCAACTAAGTAATCAGATAAAGTATATGTACTTACTCCTACTTGACGGGCTTTTAATATGTTACGTCTTGTTATCTTATGTTTTAATTTTAGATAGTATAAGCTATTCTGAACGTCATTAAACTGTAAAGGTATTATACGTTTGTTTTTATCGCGTATCTTAATAAAAGATTCTATAAAGTATTTTCTATTATCAAATATTTTATGTTCTAAACTTAACATTTACCATCACTAAACAAAACTAATTTTATCTTTACTCCTTTATTATACAGAATTAATCATAGTTTATCAATTAAATTAAAATATTTTTTAAAAAAGTATTGACAATTAAAATAAAATATGTTAGTATATAAATATAAGGTTAAAGATAAAAGTAAAGGAGAAACAAAATGAATTTAGACAAATTAGAAAAATTAGGAAAAGAAGAATTAATTAATGAATTAGATAATTCATTAAAAGAAATGAATGAAATTTTTATGATGATTGGTAAAAAATTTGAAAATGGTGAATTGACTTTAAAAGAAGGTGAAGGTACAATTTTAAGTCAAGCAAGATCATCTTATTTTACTTTAAAAAATGAAATACGTAAATTAAAATAAAAACTATTTTAGTTTATTATACCGGGCTAACCGGTATTTTTTTTATAAAATAATTTTGTTTATTTTATAAAAAGGTATTGACAAAATAAATTTAATATGATATGATATAAATATAAGATAAAAGATATAAGGTTAAAGTAAAGGAGAAATAAAATGACAACAGGTAAAAGTGGATTAGTAAAATTTAATACCCTGAAAGGTGATTACGGTTATGTATGGTGTGGAGTTAAACCGGATAACACCTATATTAGTGATATAACTTTTTATATTACTAATAAAATAATGGGTACAGGACAAAATACTTTTTATATTGATTCAAAAGTAACAGGACAAGATAATATAGAAACAATTAATATTGCTTTATATAATGAAGAATATACTATATTAAAAGATTTATTACACAGGGTAAATTGTAGAGATGAATTATATTTTAATTTTGTACTTAATAAACAATATAATGAAGTAATGAAAAAAACTGAATTATTTGAAAATCTTTTATATCTAAATATTAATGGTGTAGATCATTTAATTATGAAAGAATTATTTGATACAAATTCAAGTAGATTTCAAATAGTAATAAAATAGTAATAAAATAGATTATATCTAAGTAATAGTGCTACAGTGATGTAGCATTATTTTTATTGTATAATAGTTTTTATGATAGTTAATATATTAATTGATTTAGTTGGTTTTTTCTTATCTTTATTTTTATATAAGATAACGGAAAAAGATAAAGATAGTTGTAATATATTTAGATTATTATTTTTTTTATTTATTTTTATCTTTTTTATTAAAATAGTCTTGACAATATTAAACTAATATGTTAGTATATAATTATAAGGTTAAAGTAAAGGAGATGAAAGATGGATAATAATTTTAAACAAATGGATGAAAATAATATAGATGATAAAGTTTTTTTAGTTTTAGATGCACTTGTAAAACCATTAAAAGAAGCTAATAAAATTTTAACAGATCAAATGTATAAAGTATTAGATATAAAAGTTAAAGCTGATGATAGTGCTGATATATCTCAAGATATGAAAGATTTATTATCAGATAATGTAAGTAAGCTTGTAAAATTACAGTTTGCTTTAAATTCACAAATTATATCATTACGTGAATCTTTAAAGAGTATTAATTAGGTATTGACAATAAAAATAAAATGTGATATAGTAATAATATAGGGTAAAAGATGAAAGGAGAATAAATGAATTTTAATCTTAATGTAGAAGTTTTAATTAAATCGAATAATAGTAGTGCAATAGACCGGACTACTTTAGATAAAGTTGATTTTGATAAATTAACAAAACATACCATAATACAAAGAGGTGATTTTCAAGTTATGCAGGAAACACCAAACTTATTTACCTTGTATGATAGTGAGCAAGAAATTGGTATAGGCGATAAAAAAACAGCCATAAAGTTTTTATTAAAATAGATTTTTCCTAGTTCGCGAGAAGCCTGCAAAGGCTAATCTCCTTTGAACTTTTAACCTTATATCCCCAGAGATGGGGAATTTTTTTTATTAATAATTTTTTAGTATTGACAATTTAATGATAATAAATTATGATAAATTTATAAAGAGATATATGTGTGTAAGGTCAATAATAAAAAGTATTAGAAAGGAATTTTATGGCTACATTATTAAGATGTTTTGGAAAAGAAGTATTAAAGAAAAGTCATATACCTAAAAAAGATTGGAGTAAAAATATCTTAGGTGAATATGTAAATTCTGTACCAGATGCAAGTAAACCATCAGGTTATTATATTGTAAAAATAGTAAAAGATGATAAAGTAGTAAAAACTACTCCTATATTTCATGTAGGTACAAATAACTAAAAATATTTTAAATATTTTTTTAAAAGGTATTGACAATTATTTTATTTTATGATAATATAATAATATAAGATAAAGGTTAAGAGTAAAGGAGAAATAAAATGAATAGTTGTCCAAGTTGTACCGGTAAACAGAAAGACATTAAAAAATTAGAAAGTAATTTTACTTTTTCAGAAGTATATACTTGTAAAAGATGTGGAGCTATCTTTGGTAAAGGTGATAATATAAAAAATGTGTTAAACTTTTTATCTGGATACAATAAAAATATTAATGATGAATATGAAGTTTATCCATTTGATTTTAATTTAGTAGATGAAGATAGAAGAAGTCATGGTTGGTATGATGTAAAAAATAATGAAGTATTTCAGTGGGGTTAAAAATGACAATAGATTTTAGGAATGCTAAAAAGAAATATGAATTAAAAAAACAATCAGGGATTTTCCCTGTATTATCACCGGTGATAAGGGAGTTACACTCCCTTTATCAAGTGATAGATCAACAAACAAAAGTAGTTGAAGATACCTTAGACCGGAAGTGTTTAAAATGTAGTAGTTGTTGTACTTCTGAGTTACCAATTACTATACCGGAAGGTATTATGATTTTAAATCATGTGCATAATACTTATACACCGCAATTAAGAGCTGGATTATTATTAGGTTTAATAAAGATAGTAAATGATGCTGGTAAAATACCTGATAATGAAATACCTTGTCCTTTTTTAATTATGGATAAAAGTTGTAGTATATATAATGTTAGACCATTTGGTTGTAGAACGTTTGGAGTAACAAAGTGGAGAAGTAAAACAATAGATTATAAACCAAATGAGTTTAGTTGGAATGTTATAGATAGTTGTTTAATGCACCAAAAGTTTTTTAAAAGTAAACCTGAAATTATTGATGGTACTGATGTACCAACAGCTGAAGATATAAGAGATAAGATTATAGCTGTCTATGATGTATTTAAAGATATATACACTAATAATAAATTTGATATGAGCGATGATTTAAAAAATACTTTTGATGCAATGATTAATGAAAAAGGTTTTAATAGATTATATGTTGTATTATTATTACTTTATGATTTATGTTTTGAACCTAAGACATTAACTCAAAAATCTTTATTTGTTAATCGTAAGCCCAGCGATGATTTAATATTACCTAAAGCTAAAGTTATTGAGTTACCAGATGAAATAAAGAATCGTCAACATAAAAAAGATAATTAAAATATTTTAGATTATTTTTAAAATAAGTATTGACAATTAAAATAAAATATGATAATATATAAATATAAGGTTAAAGATTAAAGTTTAAAAGGAGAAATAAAATGAGTAAACAAACAGACAAAGTATCAATCACTTTATATGGTGAAAAAGATATTGTAAAATTTTTTTTATTAATTGAAAAAAAAGATATAGCTATGGATATTGGTAGTTGTGAAAAATCACCTATACAATTAGAAATAAATTATAGTAAAATTTTAGGTTTTATTTCATATGATTTTGATTATAGTAGTAATCATAAATTATATGCAATTAAAGGTACAAATATTTATAGTGATGTAATTATGAGTTGGTTAAAAGAAAAAATATTAGAAATTATTACAGATTAAAATTTTATAAGTTGTCGCCCGGTTATCCGGGCTTAAGGCAGTGAAAGGAGGTTATAATTTAAAATTTAGATTAAAAAATATATAAAGTAATATAAATATATAAATAAAATACATTTAGTAAAATTGACAAAATAAATAAAAGTAAATATAATAGAATTGATAAAAAACCGAAAGGATTTATCAATAAAGATTTTTGCTTGGCTGAAGCCTCAAATATAGAAATATATTTGATGTTCTGGAGTAATCCAGTAAATCTAAATGTATTTTAACTTAAATTTATTTTAATACATTTAGAAAGGCAGTAGAACATGGTAACAGTAGTAAAAGAAGTAAAAGTAAGTAATAAAACAATAAAAACTATTTATCCTGAAACACTTTTTAAAACAACATATGATGTATTTGTAGAAGCTAATGGTATTGAAAAATCAAAATTAATTTTAGGTAAATTAAAAAAACAACAAGTAAATTTTCCGGATTTTATAACAAAGATAAATTTTTATAGAAATCATAGTTTAGGTTATATTTGTAAATATTTTTTAGATTTAATTTTAAATGAAAGTTTCCCAACATTTTATAAATGGTATAAAATTTATATAAAATAAGTTCTTCTTACTTTAATCAAAAAGTGCCAAGTTAAGTCAGGTCAATGGAGATCTGACTATTTTTTTATTTTAAAATATTTTATATAAAAGGTATTGACAATTAAAATAAAATATGTTAGTATAATAATATAGAATAAAGGTTAAAAGTAAAGGAGAAACAAAATGTTAAACTTAGACACAAAAAAGGTAAATCATCAGATTATAAAAATTAAATTAACTAAAATGGATTCAGGTACAAGCGTGTATTTAAACAACAAATTTAAAGTAGAAAAAGTTGAAAACAAATTTAAAGATGAAGCTTTATATCATCTTATAGATATAAATGATAGAAGACAAGTTCCGTTTATGTCATGGACTACAGATAAGATTTTAGATGGATTAAAAATTTTATCTAAATAAGTTAATAGAAGTTAATTACACCGGTAAGCCCGGTGTTTTTTTTATTTTAAAATATTTTTATTTATTTTTAAAATAAGTATTGACATTATATATAAAATATGTTAGTATATAATTATAAGGTTAAGATAAAAGTAAAGGAGAAACAAAATGTTAGACCCTAAGAATATTAAGCCCGGTGAAGAACAATATGAAAGATATTATTGTACAATTGGTAGGCAATACCGGTATCAATATGATTATAGAAATATTGATGGTACATTATTTTCATGTACTCGGACTACTTTACAACTTTGTCGTCAAGCTAGAGATAAATGGTTGGAGTCAAGATAATGATTAAGTTTGAAAATAATCATGTGGATAGTTACCATAATCAAGATTACTATTGTTTATTAGCTTATATAGATAATAGATTGGTAGGTTATATTGATTATAGTACCTATAAAAATAAAATTTATATAGGTATAATCAAAGTTAATCAAGATAAAAGACGACAAGGTATAGCTACAGAGTTATATAAAAGACTAAAATATTTTTATCCTAAGATTAAAATAGTTCGTGGGCTTATAACTGAAGATGGTGAAAAGTTTTTTAATTATTTTGATAAAAAGGTATTGACAAAATAGTTTTAAAATGATATGATATATTTATAAGGTTAAGATAAAGGAGATCAAAGATGAGTTCAAAAGAAAAAAAACAGATAAAAAAACAAATAAAAAAAGCTATTGAAGCTTATGTAAAAATAGGCGGTGAACGTAAATATGCTGAATGGTATTATAAGAATAAAAAATAATACTATTAACCGGTAAGCCCTACACCATAAGTAGGGCTTAAGGTAGTAAAGGAGATAATAAAATGTTAGTAGATAAAACAGTTCAAAAGATAAAAAAGAGTTGTAAGATAGAGTTTTCAGGTTATAGTTTATGTTGTTGGGAATTATTTATAGGTGATTATATAATTGAAGTAATGAGTAATGGCGGTACAAATGAAGTTGCGTCATTATCTACCAGACATAAAAAATCAGGTCATCAAAGATTTTTTTCAAGTGTAAAAAAAATAATAGATTTTATTAATAAAGGTATTGACAAAATAAATTTAATATGATATGATATAAATATAAGGTTAAAAGATAAGGAGATAAAAAATGATACAACAACAAGGTCGAGTTCAAGTAAGTTTTAAAAATGTATCTGAACAAGGTCATGATATGTTTTATGTTAATACACATCCATTTATGACGCTGGTAGGTATATGGGAAGGTGAAAAAAGTTTTCATATACAATTATCACCTTTAGAAGAACAACAGACTAAACGATCAATTAAATACAAACAATTTGCTAATGAGCAATCAGTTGAAAAATATCTAAATAAATTAAATTATAATTATTAAGGAGATAGGATTATGTTAGCTGAAAAAATAAAAGAATTATATCTTAAAGATAATGATAAAGTAAAAACATTATTAGGTATGAAAGTATTGTTAGATCATGAAGATTATGGTGAATTAGTTGAATATAATAATCCAGTTATTAGTTGTAAAATAAGATGGTGTTATGCTGAATATCATGGCACTATCTTACATACATTAGAATTTAATGGTGAAAAATATTATTCAGTTAGTAGTTTAGTTGACCGTAATACAAGCCCGGAAGCTATTGAATTATTTAGTAATATAAAAATACATAATAAAGATAATTGTATTTATAAAATTGAATTTGAATTAGAAGTTTTAAAAAGATTATCAGAAAATTATCCAAAATATTTTGAAAGTTTTATAATTTAAGTATTGACAAAATAATGATAATATAGTAATATAAAAATAAGGTAGATATACCACCTTTACAGTCAAGTAGTGAGTTATCACTTATATCGAAAGATAGCTGTAAGAATTATCCAAATATAAAAGGGATAAAGTATATAGTAACGATAGTTGTATTTATAAAATTGAATTTGAATTTTATTTTAGTGATAAAAGGATAAAGTATATATGGGAAGACTTAAAAAAAATATGACAGCAGAAGATATGATAAAACAAGCTACACAGGCTCAGTCAACAGAAGATATTGTTGAAAAAAAGAAAATTAACCGCGGGGTTAATAATGGTAAACGTGGTAGACCAAGAATGTATCCGGTGGTTGAAAGGCGTGATACACCGGGCAGACCAGTAGGAGTTACTAAATATGGAGCTGGTAAATTAATCCGTAAAACATACCGTGTTAGTAATAAATTAGATAGTTGGTTTAAGACTAATAAAGAGATGTTAGAAGTTGTAGTAAATGTACTTGGTGATGAGTATATTACTGATGATATTTTAACTAAAGGTAAACAATTAAAAGTTTTATTAGATGATATAGTTGTTAGAGGATTAGCTAGTCAAAGATTAAGATTATCCCAAGAAGATAAGATAAAACAGTTATTACAAAAGTCAGCCTAGTGATAAGTAAAAGACAAGCTATATTTGATATATTAAAGATAGTATATTCAAATATATTTTTTAATCTATCAGATGAAGATAAATTTAATACTTTAAATTCTTTATTGATAAAATTATCAGATGTAGAAAAATTAGAACTTTTAAAAGAGTTAAAAGATTATAAACTACATGGTTTAACAAGACAACAATATAAAAAGATTTGTAGTTTTATTGAATTATGTAAGTATAAAAAAAAACTCTTTAATAATTTAAACCGGTTAACAAAAACAATAAAGAGTATAGGTGATTATAATATATCTTTTAACGGTCAGTTTATTTTAGTTGTTATAAATGTTTTACTTACTGATGAAACGCCATTACAGTTAAAACATAATGTTAATACAATTAAATCTGAATTATTTAAAGGCTGGTTATGGGATTATCTTTTATATATACAATTTAATTGTAAAATAAAAGATAAATGGATTTTATCTAATGAATGGGAAGCATACAGAAAGTAGGTGATTTTTACTGTAGTATTATTGTAATAGTATTTATTGTTATTATATTGAAAGGATTAAAGTATTATGAAAGCAAAGATTAGTTCAATTATTTATTACAGTTTTATAATTTTATTTGGATTACTTGAATTAAATACTATCTGTAATAATTTAAATGTTAATGTTAGTTTACCTGAAATATTTAAATCACAACCGGTTTATGCTGTTAATACAGATGGTAAAGTATCTGGTGAGATTAGTTGGTTTGGTTGGAATGCTTATCCAGATCAACATGTATGTGCAGCTAATACTAGAGTATATCCTATAAATACTAAATTGTTAATTAGTTACAAAGGTAAATCATTAATTGTAACTGTTAAAAGTCATTTTGGTAATTATAGAGGAAGGATAGTAGATTTAAAAAAACAAACTTTTGCTTATTTTTGTAATACTGGACAAGGTGTATTTTATGGTACAGTTGAACGTGTAAAATAAGTAATCTTATAAATATAAACTAGGTCTATTATTGATTTAATAGACCTAAATTATTTTAAAAAAAGTATTGACAAAATAAAAAGTATATAGTAGTATATAAATATAGGGTAAATATTAAAAAAGGAGATCAAAAATGGAAACAAAAGAACAAATATTAGAACGAATTAAAAAGGCTGAACAAGCTAAACTTCAATTGGAAAAACAATTAGAAGAAGAAAAAAAGAAATTAGTTGAAATTGAATCCGGTTTTGATAAAGAATTAGAAAAATTGGTTTCATCTGTGGTTAGTTTTAATAAAAATATCTATAAAATTAATGCTAGCGATAATAAAAATAGAGATGATTTAATTGCTTTATTAAAAAAGATGAATCGAAAATCAATTTCATTACAGTTAAACGGACAAATTTATGATATTTCTTATGTACCAGTGCATAAATATCAAAAAGATTTTGAAGTATTAATTATAAATGGTAATGTAAAAAGTTATTTAAATCCACTTATATCAATAGAAGATTTTGAATTAGGTAAATTGAGTGTAAATACTCCGGAGATGTTTATATCTGATAAAACTAATATATTAGAGAATTTAGGTGATTTTAATTTGGAATATATTTATAAAGTATATCCAACAATGGAATCATATATAAAAGAATTATTTATTTTAGATTATATACAAAATAAAATTGATAAACCAACAAGTAAATCATCTTATAGATGGGCTGTAGAGTTTAATAAATATACAAATTGTTTATCAGATTATGATAGAGATTTTGTTAATACTGTTTTTAAAGGTTTAATTAAAGATGATAGATTTAAAAATTATGGTATAACAATAGAAAAAATAAAATATCAAGATGTTGAACCAACTGAACCCGCAAATTTATCAGATAGTAATTATTGGAGAGTTACTTATGATGGTTTACCAAGATTACCATTGATGGGTTTGGTAAGAAATAAAACTAATAGTAATCTAAATAAAATTAAAATACCATCAACTAAAAAAACTAAAACATGGGCTGAAAAAAATTATATTGTAGCTTGTATAGATGAATATTTATCTAAAGGTATTGATAGTGTTTGTATACAAGATAAAACTATTGGTATAGAATATGATGCACCAGTTTATTTTAGTACCAGAGAATTAATGGATAGAATAAATAATTATTTTAGTACAGTTAAACATGTTGATAATATTATAGATCATCCAAGTAGTTTAGTTAATAGATTACTTTATTTAAAAGATCAGACAGATAAATTAAAAGAATTAGGAATAACTTTAAATAAAGATTTAGATGGAGTAAATAAAACTGTTTGGGTAATAGCTAAAATTAATCCAATATATAAAGAACATAAAATAGTACAAAATGATATTGATAAAACTTTAGAGAATTTATCAACAGTTATACCAAATACAATTGATAATACAATAGTATTTCCTGAACCAACTACTTATCATATAAATCAAGGTATTAAAGATGTTGATTTAAATTTACCACCGGAATATTTTAAATTTTCTTGATTAACTAAAAATATTTAAAAATATTTTGTTTTTATCTTAAAAAGGTATTGACAAAATATTTTTTATATGATAATATAATAATATAAGATAAAGGTTAAAAGTAAAGGAGAAAAAAAATGGATAATATACTACAAGTAATAGAAAAAAAAATAGATAGTATTATTAATAAATTTGAAAAAGAAACTGATATTGTGTTGACTTATGTTGGTATAGGTCATAAAGATGAAATAATTTTATGGTTTAAGACAATTAAATTAGGTTATTTAGAATTTAGTTGTTATCCTCCAGTTGAACAATTACCAAAAGGTATAAATTTTAATGTAAATAAAATTGAATCTAAGTTATATTTGATAATAAAAGAAGTTACTCAATTAAAAAATTATATTTTGGATATAAAAATAAAAGATTTAGCAATTTATATCAGTATATTAGGTAAAGTAGTATCAGATGACTATGAAAAAGTTTTAAGAGCTACTACAAAAGCTGGAATACATATATGGGGTAATGATTTGGAACAATTGGAAATGAGGGTAAATGATAATAGTTATACTTTAAAATTAAGAACATTTGCTATACCAGATGAAACTGATGAAAAAGTTGATGTTTTAGTTAAAACTCCAAAAGAGATAACTGGATTGATATTACAAAAAGGTTTTAAAAAAATTAGATATATAGATTATAGAGAATATAAAGAATATTTAGTTTAAAAAGTATTGACAAAATAAAAATAATATGTTAGTATATAAATATAGGGTTAAAGATTAAAGTGAAAAAGGAGAAACAAGATGAAAAAATTTATTTATGAAACAAATTATGATAAAATGGTAAGATTAGGTATTAATAAATTTTTATATGGTAAAGAACAATATATAAAAGTTGAAAATGAACCTTATATGGCTTTACACATAGATAAAATTAGAATGGAAGGTAATAATCATATAATTAGTATAGCTCATAATGGTGAGCAAAATGGTGATAATATGGCAGACCCAGATATGGAGTTAAGAATTTTACCTGATGTAAAGATGGTTGAAGCTTTAACATATCAAAATGATTTTATGCATGTATATCAACAGGTATATTCAGAAGATGGTAAGCAATTTAATCCTAAGTTAAAAATATCTATGAATAATTTTTTAGGTACATGGTTAAATAATCTTTTAAAACAAGGTTTTAAAATTAATTAATTATAATTAGATCAACGCCCGGTTAATACACCGGGCTTAAGGCAGCAAAAGAAATAATAAAATAAATCTAAAATAAATTAAAAAAGGTATTGACAAAATAGATTTTAAATGGTATGATATAAATATAGAATAAAGGTTAAGAGTAAAGGAGAAACAAAATGAAAAAAGAATTACAAGAAAAAATAGAAAAAGTAGAATCATTAGAAAAATTTTCACAAGAGTATTATGATTTTTTAGATAATCTTAATACTGGATGGTTTGATGGTTGTGCATCCAATTTAACTTATAATTTTGGAAGTGTTCAAAATGTGGTTAAAGTTGCTTATATTATGGGATTAGATATAGAGTATTTAACTGTAGATAGATTAGAAAAATATGTACTTTCAAAATTTGATCTAAATGAATTAATTGAAAAATTAGACAGTGGTTATAAATTAGTTATAGGTAGAAATTACACTGAATGGTCATTAATTCAACCAGTAGTAAAAGAACAAACGTCAGTAATTGAAATAGTAATAGATGAAGATGAAATGGAAGAAGATTTAAATGAAGATGATTTTGAAGAAGATGATAACTCTCCTGAAAACCAAAAGGCTTGTGATGATTTAATGGCAAGTATTTTTGGTAGGAAATAACTTTAATCTTATAGATATTACCTTTTAGGAAACTAGAAGGTAATTTTTTTATTTATTTTTAAAAAAAAGGTATTGACAAAATAAATCTAATATGTTAATATATAAATATAAGGTAAAAGATAAAAGGAGAAATAAAATGAGTAAAGAAGTAGATTTTATATCAGTACAAGATGTTGAAATAAAATATGGAGCAAAAGGAGTTTTTTTAGAAGGTGAAAGTAGAAATGTATCTATTTATTATAATGAAAGAACTAATACTATTAAATTACTTGGCGGTTTAAATCATGGTGCAGAATTAAGATTAGACAAAGAAAACGCACAAAAACTAATAGATGTATTAACTAAATGGACAAAGGAGTAACAGTAATGGAATATGTTGTAAGTAAAGGTGATGTTATTTTATATCGTAAAGTAGCTAAACCAGAATATAAATATGATAGTGGGGTAATAAAAACAGAACCAGACCCTAAGGATTATATTTATGGAACTACTATAAAGATTATACAAGGTGATAAATATTATCCGGTGTTAGAAGATAATGCAAAACAAATGAATGGTGAAATATGGACACAGATACAGGTAGAACAAGAAAAAATAAAAGATAGTTATAAAAGATTAAAACAGTTATGGGAACAGTTGGAAGATGTAACTAAATTTGATCCGGTTGTAGATGAAAGTTTATTAAAAGAAGAAGAAAATAATGTATTAGTTGATACTTTAAAACCATCAGTTGATTTATCAAAAGTAGATCGGTATATGAAGCAAATAAAAAAAAATAAACCTAAACAACAAAATTTAATTGATGAATTATTTGAATAATTTTATAAAAAGGTATTGACAAAATAAAAGTAATATGATAATATAATAATATAAGATAAAAGGTTAAGAGTAAAGGAGAAACAAAAATGAGTTTTGATTTAGGACACATGGTACAACACATTCAATGGACTGATAAAATTAAAGAATTTAATAGTAAATTGGTTGAGGTATTAGTAAATCCAAGTAATACTGATATTATTAATAAAATTGGTGTTATGTTATTAAAACATGAGATGGAAATGGATAATGAAGAAGACCATCAAGCTGTAATGAGTGCAGTTACAAAAGAAAATGGTGATCTTTTTAAATTAATGGTTGAAGTTGTAAATATGCATAAAGAAGGATTAAAATAGTAGCCTTTACTTTTTCCCTTTCAATTTAATATAATAAAATTATTATAGTGTTAATTTTGAAAGGGAAAAATTTATGAAAAAAATATCTCATTTATTAGTTTTATTTGTATTTTTATTGATTTGTTGTCAAGGGCAGAATCAAATAGCATCAAATACAACAAATCTATTGAATAAAGTAGATAATGTTATAAAAGAGACAGCTAAACTAGACCCTATAACATCTAAGGTTAAATTTAAAGTTAAACAAGCTGTAATAAAAAAGTCTGGCGATATAACATATTTACCTAAGAATAAAATATATATAACAAAGAAAGAATTAGAAGTAGATAAACCAACAACAACAATAGGTAGTTTATTATATATGGCTGATAAAATAAAAAATCAAACACCAGAGGTAATAGTAACAGATTTAAGTGGTGAAGCTGAAGGTAGTATTGAATCAGGGTTGTATTATTTTTCATCATATTATAATACTGGAGTTGGTTATATATTTTGGTTAGATACGCCTATAAATATACAATCAAACATCAAGACTATTGAGTTAAGTAATGATAATGGATTTGTTTATAATGATTGAAGTTTTTTAAAAAATATCTTATAATAGATTAAGTATTTAATTTCATTAATGATTTCCTTTATATTTCAGGTACTCTGGACTACCAGAGTTATTTTTTTTTAAAAAAAGCCTTGTGGCATGTATATATTTCATGTATAATAAAATTATCAAATAGAAATTCGTAATATTAGTGTACTGATTGCCCGCAAGTAATCAGATTTTTTTTGCTAAGGCTTTACTAAAATAAAAATATATATTATAATAATTTTAAAAATAATACTAATATTACGAAGGTAAAGAATGATAAGGCTAGACGAAAAAGATACAAATTACTGGAAAGACATAATACAGTACAATAATAAAGTAAATGTAGATAGTTGTTTAGTCCGAGAAAACAAATTAACCCAAACAAAGTCAAAATTCAATGATGATCTATATTATAAACCCAAAGTATATAAACCAATAGACCGGTTTGATAATATAGAAGATTTATTAAGTAATTTTGGAAAAACTGAAGAAGATTTTAAAGATGAATATAAAAGATATTGCAATCAAACGCATTATGAATATGATTTTTGGAATTTTCAAAAGTGGTTAAATAAAGAATTAGAAAAGTATTATTATGTAGAGAAGCATGATATTTATGTAAAAAAGAATACTAAGATACATAAATATTATACTAAAACATCCAAGATAGTATTAGTTTCTAAAGATGATCATTTTACACATAAGTTTGATTATAGTGATGAAATGAGCCCGCAAGAAATAGAAGCTATGTTAGATTGGTATAAAGAGCGTAAAATAAAGCTACATACAAGTTTATTAAAAAATGTAGATACAGGCTCACTAAGGTTATATTGTCTGATTAGGATAGTTGACGAAATAGGACAAGGAATGATTGACTTAGACGCCTTGATGTATATGGCACAGGGTATGTTTAATGTTAAGCCTAGAACTATTAAACGTTGGTTACTACTTGGACAGGGTATTTTATGGAATATAGATATTACAGGTGATCGTATATTTTTGATTAATCAAGGTAGAGCAATACATAAAATAAATATATATCTTGATAAAGTAAAAAGTAAACCGGTTGCAGAACTAAAACTAGAAGATTTATGTGTTTCCTTACAACATTTTAGAAGTATTGTATTTAGATACATCGCTTCATTTTATAATGGTAAGAATCCAAACGTAAAGGTTAAAGATGGTAGAATAACTATAGACCCTGATTATTATTCTGTTAGCGAAGACTGTATACAGACGGCTGGTTTTTTAAGTAGAAAAGAATTAGCTAGTGTAATAGATAAAACTAGGGTAACATCTTTAAACTATGAGAAGCTTTGGGCTAAAATAGATAAACCTTTACATGGATTAAAAAAGATAGGCGATTATAAGGCTAACACCTTATCAGAATTGTTTAAGTACAATAATATAATAATGGAAGCAGGTAAATTTTTGGTAAAAAAACAAGATGATAAAGGTAATATCTTTTTCCGGTTGCTAGAACAAACACCAAATATTTATGATCCTATTGAAGTAAACTGTAGAAGATTTTTAAAAAGATTTTATCGCGGTGTATTAGATAGGCGATTAACCGGTGATTTTATTTCTAGCAAAAAGAACATTGACAATTAAATAAAATAGCAATAAGTTAAAAAAAATATTGCGGGCAAAAATTTTATACTTATTGCTAAGTAAACTTAGCTACTAGAGCTAAAGCTCTAGGATTGTTGGTAATAAGTTTTACTCTTGTTTCTTTTACATAGCTAAGTTTAAATAATAATATATAAGCTAGTATAGCTAATATAGCTAAAGACCAATAGACTAAATAGCTAAAGTGCTTATATAAGATCAAAAGATCAGACGACCGGAAGATGGAAGTTTGAAAAAGAAGAAAGACAAGATGGTTTAGAAATATTTGGCAGGAGGCTGAAATTTGAAAAAGCTGATTTGACACCGGTTTGAAAAATGAAAATTTTTGGTAGCAGTTGAAAATTGGAATTTTTGGTAAGCTTTGAAAAAGGTAAATTTTTGGTAAACCAGATTTTTTGGTAGCTTTAAACCGGTTTTGTTTTTTTAATACCTTTATTAAAAAGGACTATTTTTTTGCTTATTTTTTAAAGTTTTCATTAAAAAAGTATTGACATAATAAAAATAATATGTTATGATATAAAGAATAGAAAATAAAAAATAGATTGCTTAAAGAATGTAAAGAGGGGAAAGTTTTATTGTAGTTTAGGAGGGGCATATGACAAGAAGATAATAAGATAAAGAATGTAAATCATATTTAATAAGGTGTTGGTTAATAGATCATCACCTTATATAATTGAATGGTAAGTAATATGATGAAGGTAATTAAGTTTTAATGAATAAAGAAATAATTGAAAGTTTTGTTTTTACATCCGGTGTTATTTTATTCATTATATTATTATATATAGGTACATATATGACAGGAAAGGAAAGTAAGTAATGTTTGTATTGTTTATGTTTATTATGTTTCTAATATTTAGAGTAGGTTTATTTATATGGGGTTTATCTTATTTAATTAATAATATAAATAATCCTAATAGTTTTATTGTAGGGTTATACATTTTAATTTTCATCTTTTTAGATTTACATTATCATAAATTTGATATAAAACAAAATAGTAAATAGTAAAAAATAATTTAAAAAAGTATTGACAATTAATTTATTTTATGATATAGTATAAATATAGGGTTAAAGATTAAAGTTTAAAAGGAGAAAAAAGAATGAAAACAATGATTACACTAACACCGGAACTAAACAGACAATTGGTAGAACATATTGAATCTAAAATAAATAAGCCTGGTATAACCGGTATGTTATTACGTAACATAGAATTTGATACAAAGACATTTATGTTTAATGTAAAAGTTTATAAACCAGCTAAGGCTATTGTTGATTATCCAAATGGAATTATAAATATAACTTATCAGATACATTTTGATAAGTTACCAGATAAGATATATGATTACATATTGGATAAATATATAGCTGAACCAAAAGATGAGCCATCTGAGTGGGAAATAAGAGGGTTCAATACATTTATGTTTAATGATAATATTAAGACAGAGTTTAGCTTTAATTGAGTGTGTTGTCTAGCCATAGCACAAAACCTCCTAAGGGAGGTATTTTTTTATGGTAGTAAGGAAATTGGAAATGTATTTTTTTTGGGCTTAAGGAAATGGATTCCAGAAAAAATTTATCAGCGTAAGGAAATGACTTCCAAATTTTTTTTGAAGGTTGAAAAATGGGCTTAAGGAAATGAGTTCCAAATTCTTTTGATGTGCGCTTAAGGAAATGACTTCCAAATTCTTTTGGCGCTTAAGGAAATGAGTTCTACAAAATTTTCATCAGCTTAAGGAAATGGATTCCACAAATTTTTGAGTTAGCACTTTTACCTATCCACATTTTTTTTGTTTGTAACTTTTATCTATCCAATTTTTTTTGGATGCAGAGTTCTACCTATCTTAAAAAATTTTGCTAGCAAGTTTTAGCAGTTTTAAAAATTTTTAAAAAGTATATAAGCTCAATTTTTGTGTAATAGCTGGGCTTTTGAATACCCAGCTATTACCAGCTATATTAAGCCTTTACTATATTTCGGCTAGAGCATTCGTATATACTATCTCCACCGGGCTTAGTAAATTCAACTAAAGCTCGTTCTTTATTATATCCATAATATACAGCGTTTAGCCCTTGCGGGTAACGCCAATTTTTTATTATAATACTATCGCCTTTTTTTAAATTACTCATTTTTTTCTCCTTTATTTTACCTTTAATCTTATAAGTATATATTATCATTTTAAATTTTAATTGTCAATACTTTTATGATTAATATTAGATTAACATTTAAGTTTTTATTTAATTTAATTTTAATCTAAAAAGTATTGACAATTATTTTAAATAAGGTTATAATATAATTATAAGATTAAGGTTAAAGTAAAGGAGATTTTTAAAAATGGTAGAGCTTAGAGTTAATACAGGCTTAGGCTTAGATAACTCCGAAAAGCAAGAGTTTATCCAAGCTTTTGAAAAAGCTTTAAAAGAGCTTAAATTAACTTTTATAGATAAAGTTAACGGCTATGCTAGCATAGTTTATAATTTTAAAGAAACCTATAGGGCTTATTTAGAGCAAGTAGTTTATTGCGGGCTCACCTATCTCAATTATTACTGGGATTTAGAGCTAGATTAAAAGCTTGTAATAATCCAAGCCCGGTGGCCCGGGCTAATTATTATATTATTATTTTTATATATACGCGGCTTCCGCCCTCGTCTTTATCCCCGCACTACGTCTTAGGGTTTTTTATCTTTATATATATATTATACTTTATTATATAATTAATGTCAATACTTTTATTACTAATATTAGGTTAAATTAATTTAATCTTTTTTTAACTAAAAAGGTATTGACAATAATATTGAATAAAGGTTATAATATACTTATAAGATTAAGGTTAAAAAGGAGATTTAAAAAATGGCAAAGTTAATTTTAACGGATCGGGAAAAAAGAAATATTAAAGACGATATATGCAAGATGCTAGATTATAAGCAAGATTGCATAAGTTATACCGAAATTATAGCTGCTTTATTAGAAATGCATGCGGAGTATCCTATAAGCCCTTGCATATCTACGGCAAGCATAATTAGATATGCTGCAATAGCTTTAAAAGAATTAGGCGTTGCAGACGAAGATTTAATAGATAATTAAAAGGTAAGCCCGGGAAACCGGGCAAGCTATTTTTTTTATTATATTTATATATAGGCGGCTTGCTCCCTCGCCCTTGCCCCCTTACTGCGTCTTAAGGCTTTTTTATCTTTATAATTATATTATATATTATTCTATAATTAATGTCAATACTTTTATTATTAATATTAGGTTAAGTTTATTTAATTTAATTTTAACTAAAAAGGTATTGACAATAATATAATATAAATGTTATGATATACTTATAAGATTAAAGGTAAAGGAGATAAAAAAATGGTAGAGCTTATTTTAAACGGAATTAATATGCAACCCGGCGAACGAGATTGCGTTATGCAAGATTTATTAGCTACGTTAAAAGATATAAATATAAAGCCTATAAAAATAATAGGCAATATTATTTATTTAAGCAATAAGTATTATAATTATTTATGCAATGCACTTTATTGCGATTGCACTAGCGAGCTAGATAATTTTAGTTTAGACGTAGAACTTTTTTTAAACGGGTTAAATTTTTTAGAAATAGCTTAAAATTTAAAGTTTTAAAAGCTCATCACTGATGGGCTTTTATTATTATTAGTTGCTTTATCCGGGGCTTGCCGTAGGCAAAAGATTAATCCAGCTATTACAGGCTTTTAAATATACTAAAATATTTTAAAAATATTTCAATTATTTTATAAAAAGGTATTGACAATTATAGTAAATAATGTTATGATATATATATAAGGTTAAAGGTTAAGGTAAAGGAGAAAAAAAATGAGAGAATTTAAAGAAGCAACGGTAAATGGAAACGATGGTATAAATATAGGCGATATTATAATGCAAATGAATCCGGTGCAGTTAATTAATATGCAAGTTAATATCCAATATAGCTGGATTAAACCGGCTAACGAATACCGGAAATACCAATAGATATTAAGCCCGGTAAGCCCTTAAGGGGCTTTTTTTATTATACTATTATATTTATATATAAGCGGCTCTGCCCCTTGCCTTCATCCCCGCACTGCATCTTAGGGTTTTTTAATCTTTATAATTATATTATATACTATCTTATAATTAATGTCAATACTTTTATAATTAAAAAATGATTAAATAAATAGTTAAAATGTTAATCTATTTTTAACTAAAAAGGTATTGACAATAATATAATATAAATGTTATGATATACTTATAAGATTAAGGTTAAAAAAGGAGATTTAAAAATGAGTAATAATTTAAAAAATGTAAATCTTGATTTAAGCAAAGAATTTGAATTGCTTAATTTTTTACGTAAGCTTATACCGGGCGCCGTATTAATTCAAGGCGTTAATTTTAACGGAAAAACTAATATGCTTTATACGGATTTAACTATACGGCTAGGCGTAGGTTTTAAAAAGGTATTAGTGCAAACGCATATAGATAAACTACCTAGCCGTATTTTGGATTATATCTGGGATACCTGTATTGCCGAACCGGTTGATATACCTAGTGAATATGAACTCCGTGGTTATACCGCCTTTACCTTTAATTAAAAAGGTATAACCTAAAACCCACTATTTAGTGGGTTATTTTTTTATCCAGTTATTACTAGCTTTTAAAGCTTTCCAGTTATTATTGATTTATAAAGTTTATCCAGTTATTACAAGCTTATAACTACTTTTAAGTTATTACAGGCTTTTAAGTGTTTCCAATTATTACAAGCTTATAGAGCTTATCCAGTTATTACTAGCTTTTAACTATAAGCAAAATATTTTAAAAATATTTCAATTATTTTTAAAAAAGGTATTGACATTAATTATAAGATAGTATATAATATAATTATAAGGTTAAAGATAAGAGCCCCGAAACGGAGTAAGGGCAAAGTTAAAAGGAGAAAATAAAATGGCTACTTTAATAGATTATAAAACCCTAGCTTATAATAGTAATGATCATATAGTTCAAATAGTTGAAAATCCAACATTTTTGGGGGATTTAAACGAAAAATATGGTGAATTTTTCACCGGTTATGTATTTACTAAAAATGAAGGAGTTTATGGGTATGATGGGTGTTTAGGTGAATCAACCGTATTTGAGGAAATACGTGAGCCGGGGCAACCCAACGGAGATGATGACGGTGAGTGGACTTACTGGGATGACGAACCGTGGAGATATAACGGTTAGCCCGGTTAGCCGGTATAAGCCCCATCACCGGTGGGGTTTTAATTTTTATTTTTTTTTAAAAAAAAGTTGCCGGCTTCCACCCTCGGTATCGGTACACCGCCCTTATATTTTTTATCTTTATAATTATATTATAACATTATTATTATAATATTGTCAATACATTTATTATTAATATTAGATTAAATAAATATCTAAAATGTTAATTTATTTTTAATCTAAAAAGTATTGACAATTATAATGTAAAATGTTAGAGTATATATATAAGGTTAAAGATTAAGCCCCTGAAACGGAGTAGGGGGCCAGGTTAAAGGAGAAATAAAATGTTAAATATTAGTGTAAATGGTAATAAAATAGATAATGATTATAGAGTACCGGTTGATAAGGCTGGTATTATCTATATTAATACAGATAATTTAGATAGATTATGGGTATTAGCCCAACTAAAAAGTAAAAATATAAAATTTGGTAGTATTTATGATAATGATGGATGGAACGGCTCATATCATGATGCTTGGTATTATGATAGTTTAGTTGGGATTACTTTTACTAAATATCCAAATCCAAAGACTATTGGCTTTACGGTAAAATTATTAAAAGCTATTGCTAAGCAAGCCCCTTCAAGAGACAAAAATACTTGGCGATTTAATGCTAGGCAGCAAGTGAGATTTGGTGATTAACTTTATATACTCCGTAAGCTCCAGTATAGCTGGGGCTATTTTTTTATAAAATATTTTAATTATTTTAGTATAAAAGTATTGACAATTATAATTTAATATGTTATGATATATATATAAGGTTAAAGATAAGGAGAAAAAAATGAGTTACTACCACACAACAAATTTGAAAGGGTTGTATCAAATTTGGTTAAGTGGTAGTTTAATACCGCAGGCTTTTAAAGGTTCAAAAGAATCTACTTTAAAAGCCGGTGAAGAAGTTATTTTTACTTTTAAAAACGGTTTTCACGATTTTAAAAGTAATAATTTTGTAGTAGTTATACCTGAGGCTATAGTGGGGCAAGTGGATAGTGGTAAAATGATGATTATATCTAAGTTAATGGATGATCTTTTTTATTCAGTTTATACCGAATATTATTTAAAAGATACTATTGATTTAACCGGTTGTAAAGTATTTATTAATAGTTATTTTATCACGGATTATCCAACTAGCGATGACTTACTTTTAGCTTTAACTTGCGATTGTAACGATTTAGACTTAGTATTAGATTGGGATGATGCAGTAGCCTTTAGTAGTTGGGTTTTTAGTTTAAAAAGTTTAAATTTTGATAATATTAGAAATAGTTTTGATCTAAAAGCTAATAGTAGCTGGAATAAAGATAATGTTTGGAAAAGCTAGTAATAGCTGGATTAAAAATATTTAATTATTTTAGTATAAAAGTATTGACAATTAATATATTTTATGTTATGATATAAATATAAAGATAAGAAGCCCTAAGACGCAGTGAGGGGGCTAAGGCGAGGGGCAAGGCCGCATGTATAAATATAATCCAGCTATAATTGACTTATACCGCCTTTCCATTTATACCAAGTTTATAACTATTTTCCAATTATATAAGGTTTATAGAGCTTATCCAGTTATTACTAGCTTATATGACTTTCCAATTATATCAAGCTTTTAACGATTTTCCAGTTATACCTAGCTTATATATAATAGCAAAATAATTTAAAAATATTTCAATTATTTTTTAAAAAGGTATTGACATTATATATATAATATGTTATAGTATATATATAAGGTTAAAGGTTAAGGGAGCCCCCGAAACGGAGTAAGGGGCAAAGTTAAAAGGAGAAATAAAATGACTACTTTAAATTCAAAAATGGTTATCACTGAAAAATTAGCTGATGCAAGATTTGCCGTTCAGGCAAACATTTATCTATATAACCACCAGACAGGGGCGGAGCAAGCCTACCTGCATACCAGAGAAGTCAACAACGTAGGCTTCAACCAACGAGATGCAGAATTTTGTAGCTCACTAGCTCAACAGTCACTAGCCGGGCGTGGATTAAGTGCGAAACAGGTAGCCTGCCTACAACGCATACTACCCAAATATCACCGGCAACTCATGGCTTTAGTAGCGTAAGCTACTTTGGTAAAGGCCCGGTATAACCGGGCTTAAGCCAGCGAAGAGTATTATAAAAGTAAAGGAGATTTAAAATGATAAAAAGATTATTAACCGGTATGATAGTAATAGCTGGATTATTTATAGTAGGTTGCAATGCACTGGAGGCTCAGGTAAATACAGAGCCTACACCGGTTATAAAAGTAACACCGATAAGCCCGGTTATATCCACCAAAGTAACTAAAGCTCCAGCTATAGTGGTAGGACAAAAGATAGATGGACGTATTGTAACGGAGGTAACAGCTGAAGGTTATACGGCTTGCATACCAACAGTTAAGATACATCCAAATGGTGAAGCACACGTATACTATGACGTTTGTGATAGATATACTTTTTAACTTAAAACCTTAATCATAGCCCAGGCTAACTGGGCTTATTTTTTATGGATATAACTAGCTTATAGATAATAATAAAATATTTTAAAAATATTTCAATTATTTTTTAAAAAGGTATTGACAATTAATATATTTTATGTTATAGTATATATATAAGGTTAAAGATAGAAGCCCCGAAACGGAGTAAGGGCGGAGTTAAAAAGGAGAAATAAAATGATAAATTTAGTAAGTGATTTAACAGCCGGTCAAAGAGCCACTTTGGTAAGTGGTTGCTATATCAACTACTTCCCCTCCAAAAAAACCCACGTTTCAGTGGAAAGGCAAGAAGTAATAGACCGTTTAGCTGGTCATATGCTAGGTATCACCGATACCTATGATATACCAACAGCCCGCAAGGAAGAATATGAAATATGGTTTGCCGATCTTATGGCGAGCGGTATTATAGATGAGATATTTAAAGAAACCGAACGTATGGAATTAATTGACTGGCAGGAGGTAGCCTATCAGGAATGGTTGGAAAAACAAATGGAGATAGAGTATGAGGCTCGACACCCAGAGGAAATGGAAGCCTTGATGCGGGGATAACCCCATCACCGCCCGGGCAACTGGGCTTTATTTATTCTTTCCAATTATACCAGGCTTTTAAAATATTTAATTATTTTAGTATAAAAGTATTGACAATTATAATTAAATATGTTATGATATAAATATAAAGATAAGAAGCCCTAAGACGCAGTAAGGGGGCCAAGGCGAGGGGCAAGGCCGCCTATATAAATACTTTCCAACTATTACTAGCTTATAATTACTTTCCAAATATATCAGGCTTATAACTATAGGCTAGTAATAATTGGAAAGCTTTTAAAGCTAGATATATTTGGAAAGCTTTGAAGGCCTGGTATAGCTTGAATATTGTTTAAGCTTAGTTATATCCATAAAGTAGTTAAAGCATAAGTATATCCATATAATAGTTAAAGCATAGTTATATCCATAAAGTAGTTAAGGCTTAGGTATATCCATCATAGTAACTATAGCTCAAGTATATCCATAAAGTAGTTAAGGCTTAGGTATATACATAACTATATACTATATAACTATATATACCATCAAGCTTAATAGTATATGGAGCTTTGATAGCTCATCAAGCTCAGTAATATCAATGATGATAGATCAATAGCTGTAGGTAATGGGGTTAATGACTATAAGCAAAATATTTTTAAAAATATTTCATTTTTTTAGTATAAAAGTATTGACAAGTATATAAAAATAATGTTATAATATAATTATAAAGATTAAGGTTAAGGTAAAGGAGAAACGAAAATGGTAGTAAATACAAAAGAGCAAATCACTGAAAAATTAAATGATACTGCTTACGTAGCTAAAGCAGTTGAATATATGTACGATTATGATGGTTTTAATAAAGTTGATAAATACTTTGGTGAAGGTTGCGCTAGAATAGTAAAAAATAAAAAGGCCTTAAGCCCTAAACAAATACAAAGTTTACAAAGTATGCTAGTAAAATATCATGCAACTTTAGTTAAAATACCTACGTGGTATTAAAGTTAAGCCCGGTTATACCGGGCAACTTTTTATAAAAGTTTTATTTTTCTTTTATAAAAAGTATTGACATTATAAAAAAAATATGTTATGATATACTTATAAGATTAAGGTTAAAAAGGAGATTTTTAAAATGGTAAAAGATTTAAAGGTTAGCAGTCAAGCCCGGTTGCTTAGCACGGGCGATCGTATAACTATTTTTAATACGGTTAAAAGTAACTTATTACCTTATGAAACTAAAGTTACTTATACCGGAGTTGCTACGCTAGTAGCACTTAGACTAGGGGCAACCGTTGAACCTACTTTTATTAATACGGTTAACGCTAGCCTGCAAGTGCTAGGTATAACTAATATAGATAGGAACTAAATATAAGTGCTACCTCCGGTTTTGCTAGTGGAACGCTAGCACTTATATACTTATCTTATATAAGGTATAAGGTATAAGATAAGTATATAAGCCCGGTTAAGGTATAAGGTTAAAGTATACCGGTTAAGGTTAAGGTATAAAGTAGGTAGATCGGTTTTTATACCAGAGGTTAATTATTTTTTTAAAAAATAAATTATTTTTTAAAATTAATTTTAGATAAAATATTTTTTAAAAAAGATTCATAGAAATTAGCTCACCGGTCAAGCCTCACCGTGGGTGGGGGGGATTGGTATGTTTCCGTATTAGTATGTAATTAAGGTTAAAAGTTAAGCGAGAATAACAAAATAACAAAAATAAAAGTTATATATAAAGATAAATAGATAGGTTAATAGATAGGTTAGATAGATAAGTAAATGAAAAAAATTATAAAGGAGGTAAAAGGTAGAAATTGGAAAGTGGTAAATAGCTGCCGGCTAAAAAAATAGGAAAGTGTGTGTAATAAATAATAAAATTGTATTGACAAAATGAAAACAATATAGTAATATAAAAGAAGGTAAGTAATAGGAGGTAAAGAAGATGGAAAAAGAAGAGACAAAGGAATTAGAATTAAAAGTATTGGGTAATGTATTAGAATTATTAGGTAAGTTAGTAGATAAAGTAGAAAAGATAGATAAAAAATTAGATAGTATATCAACAGATATAGGAAAATTAAAGTGGATAATATAGGTAGATAAAGATGTATTATAAAAGAGTAGAGATAAAAAGCGGAGAAACAGAAATACCAGTAAATTATACATGTTATCATCCATTACAAACAAGAAATATAGAAGAAGAGCCAAAATGTTGTATGACAGAAGTAGAAGAAGAGCTATATACATTACAACAGATGATAGATTTTGCTAATTGGTATGGTAATAAAACTTATGAAAGTGTAGGAGATTGTGGGAACGCAGGATTTTTATTTGAAGATTGGAAAGAAGATATAAAAGATGATAGAAAAGATAAAAAATAGAATAAAAGAATTAAAAAATGAAATAGATACTAAAAAAATAACAATGGGTGATATAAGAACAAAGTATTATGAAATAGAAATATTAAAAAATTTGTTAAAAGATGAAGATAATAAAACTTACATAGAAATAAAAAATGAAGGTATGACAAATTCTAGTTTGTATTTAAAAGATGGTAAATATGATATAAAAAGTATGTTAGATTTTAGGACAACTAAATCTTTTATACAAACTGAAATAGAAGAATGCGTAAAAGAACAAGATGAAAAAAGATTTATACATTTTTTAAATAGATTAGTAAATGAGATATATAGTATATATAAGGTAGTAGAAAGTTTTAATAGGAAAAAGTTATGAGTTTAGATATAGGATTAAGAAGACATGATACATTTAACGTAACACATAATTTAACACCAATGTGGATAAAAGCTAATATATATGAATGTTTATATAAATCAGAAGGTAAAAAGGCTAAAGAAATAATAAATCAATTAGAAAAAGGTTTACAAGATATAAAAGATAATTATAATGAATATAAAAAATTAAATCCATCTAATGGTTGGGGTGATATAGATGGAGCAATAGAATTTTTAGAAAGAGTTATAAAAGAATTTAAACAATACCCAAATGCAAAGATAGAAGTATGGAAATAAATATGAATAAAAAAGAAAAAGAAAAATTATTAAAAGATAGTATAAAAGAATCTATACGCAAGAAAATAAAAACAGCTAATTTAGTAGATAGAGTATTTTTACAAGCTAAATTATTTTGTATTGATACTATTTATATAGATAAAAATATAATTAATAGATGGTATCAAAA